>JAEEGK010009627.1_pt1 | contig 22509 bp, 16 predicted proteins | sample 8958771 | NCBI WGS metagenome assembly JAEEGK01 (sample SAMN16246547, study PRJNA631951) | gut metagenome | biome: gut microbiome; feature: rumen; material: SC-attached | host: Bos | place: Iran: Karaj | collected 2018-10 | reverse complement strand
ATACCACGGCGAAACGCCCATCAGCCTTGACAGGTGGAACATTCCGTAAATGGTTCCGCGCTTGTCGGCGCCCGCAATCACAAGCGCGCGGCCGATTTCCTTCGTCGGGTTTTCAACCACCTGAATCAGAGTGGCTTCCCACTGATTGGCCACGCCTTTAACGTCTATCTTCTTGCTTTTCACCAATTTGTCGATAATCGGGCTTTTGCCGATAGTGCCCACAATCACGGCCTGCGGCATTGCCGAAACGGCGGTTGCCACCGTCGGGCGCTGGCCTGTCACGCGGTTGACGTCGTCGGCAAAGATTCCCGCCACGCGGCGCACGCCTGGATAGTCGCTCTCATCGGCGATTATGGTTGTGTTGTTCAGGCAGAAATCGGCCTTGCCACTCTGCTGGAAGGCGATTTGCGAGTTCGATTTCAATGGCACAGCCGCCACAAAAGCCGCCATCAGCAACAGCCGCCTTGCCACCAACGCACTTGATAAATGATTCATTCCTAACATTTTGTATAATTTTAATTGTTTGACTTATATTCCGACAGATTTGCACTGTTGTTTACGGCGCTAATGTAACGCTAAATTCCACGTTTCAAAGGCGCGCCAACTTGCCGAACGGGCCGAAACGGCAATTATATCTGAAATTGAAAGAGAAAAAACTAATTTTTAAGTGTGGGGGTGAGAACGCAGAGAGCACTGTTTTTTCTCTAACCGATTTAAACAGATTTACTTAATTGGCAACGGAACGCTGATTTTGTAGAAGTTGCGATAGTTTATGTAAGCGCTTTATGTTCAATTATCTTTATCGATTGCAGCTGCATCATCACTCTTATCTATTTGATTCAGATACGTTTTTGCATTTAACGGCGTAACAATAGAATGTCCAAGCTGCTTTTCCAACTCCTTCCGCGCCGACCTCGCAACCTTTCCGCCTTTGTGCGCCACATTCATATTTTCGTCGAAAGTTTCGGGCTTTTGTTCTTTCGACAAATCGGTTGTGGCTGATTCTGCCAACATATTCAGAATCAATTCGGTATTAGTCATATTGTCGCGAAGGTTTTCCTTTTTCAATCCCTTGTACCTTTTGTACTCTTTAGTTGTTTTACCGCTCCACGTTTGTGTTATAATGTCGGTTAGAGTGGCAAATTGCACACCTTCCTCCACACCGCGGCGTTTCCATTCATCGGTCAGTTCTTTGCGCACCTCGATTGATTTCAGCCGCTGATTAATCCAATTGTCGGAATAGCCCAACCGCTTATAATCGAGCATAGCCTGTTCTATCGACAGTTCAGGGTCCTGAATCTGGTCGATTCTGTTGCTCGCCACCTGTGCCATCCATAGTTTAAATGGCTCTGCTTTTGGCGACGGAATGGATTGAATAATGCGGAAAAGTTGTTCTGTATCAGCGACATCTGTAAGACGCATTTTGCCATCTTCCGAACGAAGTTTCAACTGGTTACAATTTGTAACCGTTTCGTTTCCTTCTTTTACCAATCTATGTTTCAGCACCTTCCAATAGTTGCGCGGATTATCGCTGCCACTTAATATTCCTACAACGTCAATCACCGAGAAATACCATTTCTCCTGTTCGTCATCCCAAATGGTGCGGACTTTCCGCTCTTCAAATAGTTGTATTGCTTGTTTCTGTGTCATTGTTTTTTCAATACTGTCCGATTCCAAATATAAAGAGTTTGTCGGATTTTTTTCTAACCGATTTAAACAGATTTCAATCCAAAATAAACAGAAATGGCTGCCTTTCCACACGGCGTTTATGCTGCAAGGCAAATATTGAAGGGACAGTGTCGTCAGTGTCCCCGATTGCAATCGGGGCTGTGCGAGAACCCACCATCGTGTTCCCAACAAAATAATTAAACACAATCCCCCAAAAACGCTACTTTAGCGCCGATTTATGCGCCGATTGGTTTTATCATCGATTTTCGTCATCGGTAGTCTGGCGGCTGCCGCGCAGTTTACGGTTGCGCCGTTCAGCCCAGACACCTTCGCCGTTGCCGACCGCAGCCGCAACCTGATTGAGCTGCACGACACCGCCGCGTGGCAACGGTTTGGCGGCAAACTGGCGGCCTGCGCCGAAAGCGACAGCGCACAAGTGAGCATTGTCCACATCGGCGACTCGCACCTTCAGGCCGATTTTTTCTCGGGCGAAATGCGGCGCAGTCTGCACAAAATGACGGGACGCCTTCAACCATCGCGCGGGCTGATTTTCCCTTACGCCGTGGCCGGAACCAACAACCCGACCAACTATCGCGTGACGTGGCGCGGCGAGTGGACTTGCCACAAGTCGACCGAAAAAGAATGCGGCACTCTGGGCCTGACCGGAATGAGCGCCACCGTGAGCAGCGACACTGCGTATCTGATTGTCAAAGTTGAAGATAGCGAATTTGGCATCTATGGCGGAACGCATTTGCTAATGTTTGCCGAAATGGGCGCCGCAAGTCTTGAACCGCAGATTCTCTACCCCGAAGGCGCTGAAATTGAGAGCGTTAACATTCTATCGCAAAGCATTGTCTGGAATCTGCACTGCCACACCGACTCGGTGGCCATCGGCTTCCACCGGAAAAACGCTGACCAACAATCGTTTACCCTTTACGGACTCAATTTGTTCGACGCCGAAGGCGTTGAATACCACGCTGCCGGCGTGAACGGTGCGCGAGTGTCGTCATACTTAAAATGCGAGCGCTTTGCGGCTCAACTTGCAGCCTTACGTCCTGATTTAGTGATAGTTTCGTTGGGCACCAACGACTCGTATATGCCGCGATTCGACAGCACCGCATTTGCCGCGCAACTCGAAAAACTTGTGGTGGAAATCCGTGCAGCACAGCCCGATTGCGCCATTCTGCTCACCACGCCTGGCAACAACAAACTGTCGAGCAAGCCGAACCAAAACGCTGTGATTTGCGCCGAAGCAATCTGCCGCGAAGCCAAACGGCTGAACTTCAGCGTCTGGAATTTCAACGCTGTAATGGGTGCGCCCGAAAAAATTAGTCTTTGGTACGACGCCGGGCTGATATCATCTGATTACGTGCACCTTACACGCTCTGGTTACAAATTCCAGGCTCACTTGCTGATTGACGCGCTCTTGTCGGGCTCGTTTTGGCCAACAAACTCATTCACTGACGATTAAACCGCACCACAATGATAAATTGGTTACAGTTCGACGCTAATCAGCCGTTGCTTTTCACAAGGCCGTCATTCTGGATTTTCTTTGTGGTGGTTTTTGCTGTTTTCTGCTTGATTCACAAAAAGTTGAAATGGCGCAGCGTGTGGCTTTTGGTTGCAAGTCTGTTCTTCTACTACAAGTCGAGCGGATTTTACTTTATCTTGCTGATACTGTCGGTGTTAGCCAACTACGGTTTTGGACGCGCCATTGCCGCCAACCGCACCGCAGGCAAGCGCTGGCTGGCCGTGGCCGTTGTTTTCAACCTTGCGTGGCTCGTTTATTATAAATATGTGTATCTGTTCGCGGGCTGGTTCACACAACTCACAGGCGTAAGTGTCAGCGTTCACGACTGGCTGGGCGACAGCCTGCAAGCCATTGTCAGCGGCCACCCGCAGGTGTCGGACATTGTGCTGCCCGTTGGAATCTCGTTTTTCACTTTTCAGGCCATCAGTTACGTAACCGACATCTATCGCCGTAAGATTGAGCCACTTACAAGCATTTTCGACTTCGGATTCTACCTAACGTTCTTTCCGCAACTTGTTGCCGGCCCCATTGTCCGCGCCGCCGATTTTGTGCCACAAATCAGCCGTCCGTTCTTCATCTACCGCGAAGAGTTTGGACAAGGCTTATTCTTCATTATCAATGGTTTAGTCAAGAAGATAATTGTTGCCGATTACATCTCGGTGAACTTTGTCGACCGCATTTTCGACTCGCCAACGCTCTACTCCGGATTCGAGAATCTGCTGGGCGTATATGGCTATGCCATACAGATTTACTGCGATTTTTCGGGCTACACCGACATTGCCATCGGCATTGCGCTGTGGCTGGGTTTCCGCCTGAGCGTGAACTTCAACTCGCCCTACAAAGCCGACTGCCCCACCGATTTCTGGCGGCGCTGGCACATCTCGCTGTCGTCGTGGCTGCGCGACTACCTTTACATTCCGCTCGGCGGCAACCGCAAAGGCCGCGTGCGCACCTACGTCAACCTGTTTCTGGTTATGCTGATTGGCGGACTATGGCACGGCGCCAACCTGAAATTTGTGATTTGGGGTGCGCTGCACGGATTGTATCTTATTGTTGATAAGTTATTTAAATCGATATTCGGAACAAACAGCCGGCTGCGTCCGCTCAAAATATTCCTGACATTCAATGTGGTGGCCTTCACGTGGATTGTGTTCCGCGCCGACTCGCTCGCTACAGCTAATGAGATTCTGAATCAGATATTTACAGCCTTCAATGCCAACCATATTGGCGAATATTTGGCGGCCTACTGGCAGATAATCGCAGTAATGGTTGTCGCCTATGTAATTCACTGGTTGCCAAGTAGTTTTAAAAACTGGTACCGCGGTCAGTTTGCCATAATGCCAATGTGGCTGCAAGTGGCCGTGACGGTTGTGGCGGTGTTTGTGCTTGTGCAGTTCAGCCAATCAGGGCTGCAGCCGTTCATCTATTTTCAGTTCTAAAAGAGCGCAAAGGCTGCAATGCGCACTGCGTTCAAACGCCTGAAACACCCCTACCCGCCCCCACATAACACTGACATTGAGCCATTTGTACGATTTTTTCAAAAAAAAGCAAAAAAACTCAGCAGAATAAAATTTTATACTACTTTTGCCGCACCAAATGGTGCGCGTAGTTCAGTTGGTTAGAGCGTCAGATTGTGGTTCTGAATGTCGTGGGTTCGAGCCCCACCCCGCACCCCAAAAAAAGCCGATTCAAACGAATCGGCTTTTTTGTTTTCCATCGCGGCAAGCAAACATTTTTTCCGATTTCAACCATATTTATTAGCTTTGCCCTATTGCTGAAAAAACTGAAACGAATGAAACAAATTGCTGTCATACTGTTAATTGCGTTATCGGCAACGGCCAATGCGCAAGAGAGAATAGTGAACAAGTACAAAAACGGCCAGGTGGCCAGCGAAGGCGTTCTGGTTCAAGGGAAGGAAAACGGACTCTGGACCTACTACGACAGCACTGGCGTGAAAACGGAAGAAATTGAGTTCCGCAACGGCACGGTGCACGGTCGGCTCACCTATTTCTTCAGCAATGGCAAAATTCAGAACCAGGGCGAGTTCCGCAATGGCATTATGCACGGCCATTACGTTGAGAACTACCTGAACGGCAGCCCTAAGATGGAAGGCTACTACAAATCGGGCCGCAAAGACAGCACCTGGACCTACTACAACGGCTCGGGGCTCAAATACCGCGAAGAGCGCCACTTCCGCGACTCGGTTCTGCTGGTCAACTATTGGGAAGACGGTAAGAATCAGACTGTGAAAGACGGCAAGGGTGTTTTCACAACTTACTATCAATCAGGACAAATAAAAGAGACAGGCTACTACCTGAACGGCCGCGAAGACAGTCTTTGGAAGCGCTATTTCCCGAACGGGAAAATGATGAGCAGCGGCCACTACAAGGCTGGCGTTGAAGTTGGCAAGTGGCTGACCTACTATCGCGAAGGCGCGCTGAAAAGCGAAATGAACTATGAGAACGGCGTCAACATTCGCTACTACGCCAACGGGCAGAAGGAAATGGAAGGCCATCTGAAAGATAATCAGAAAGATGGCGAGTGGAATTTCTGGTATTTCGACGGCAAGCAGAAGATGCGCGTGAACTACAAAGACGGCAAGAAAAACGGCCTGCAGACCGACTGGTTTGTGTCGGGCGGCAAGTCGGACGAGATAAATTTCACCAACGACAAGAAGGACGGCAAGGCCACGTGGTGGCGCGAAGACGGCAAACTCGACATTGAAGGAAACTTCAAAAACGATGTTCAGGATGGCTTGTGGACCTATTGGCGCACCGACGGCCAAAAGGGCAACGAAGGCCACTATCGCGACGGCGAAATGGACGGCCACTGGACCTACTGGTACGCCAACGGCCAGGTGTGGAAGGAAGGCGATTTTGCGCGCGGCAAGAAGGACGGCCACTGGGTTGTGTACTACGAAGACGGCAAGAAATTCCACGAAGGTGACTTTGCAAAGGGCCGCGAAACGGGCTACTGGATTCAATGGTTCGAAGACGGCCAGACCGAGCAGACAGGCTGGTTCCGCGACGGAATGATGGACAGCACCTGGAACGGCTACTACCCGAACGGCGACCGCCAATACGTTGTCAATTACCGACAGAACATCAAGCACGGCACGGCCACCTATTGGTACGAAGGCGGTCAGCTGCGGATGGTTGAGAACTACCAGAATGGCGTTTACCGCGGCGTTTATCAAACGTTCCGCATCAATGGCGCGAAAGAGTTTGAAGGCAGTTACCTGAACGGCGTGAAGAACGGTGTGTGGAAATATTTCAACGAGTACGGCCGCCAGTTGCGCCAGGAACAGTACAAGAACGGCCGCGAAGACGGCCAGTGGCTGACTTGGTACGACGAAGGCCCGCTCAACACCGAAGTGAACTACCGCAACGGAATGCGCAACGGCACCTACAAAGTGCTGACAATGAAGGGCGAAGTGGTGTACGAAGCCACCTACAAGAACGACAATTTAGTGAAAGTGAAGATTGACAATCGGGGTAAGGTGAAGTGAGGATTGGAATATGAAATGGATTTTGTGTGTAATAACAATTATTTTAAATAGTATAGCAGCAACTTGCCAAGTTACTGATGATACCGCATATATGAGTGTGGCGAAAGAGCAATTTCGTATAGAACTTAATAAGAAATATAACCCCAAAAACATTTCGCTTTCAGATACTGTGAATATTAAATACATATTGCCAATATACTATATACCAATGTCATATATGGATTATATTGGCAAGAATAGTGTTTTTGCCAATATGCTTAATTGCGAGCCAAATCCTAAAAATCAAATTTTCATTGTTGCTAATAAAAAATGTGTTTGGACGGGCTACTACGAGAAAGGTCTTGCCGAAGAAATGGCCAAAATCAATAATGGTCACCCGTCTTTAAACTTTATAAATAGTATTGACTATAATTTATATGAATGCTCTTATGTTCAAGGAATAAAGAATTATAAAGTCGAAGAAATGGCTAAAATCAATAGTGGTAAACCGTCTTTAGACTTTATAAATAGTATTGGTTGTAATTTATATGAATGCTTTTATGTTCAAGGAATAGAGAATTATAAAGTATTTGTCAATTTATTGCAGGAGCATCCTGATTGGAAGTTCTTTATTATTGATGGTTTTGAAGATATTTGGGCGTTTGATAATAATCACAATTTGAAACACATTTATCAGAATAATAAAGAATTATCAATAGAAGCTGGACAAGATTTCTATGAAAATTTAATCAAGAAAATTGGTATAAGAGGAGTTAGAGAAAGAGTCAATCTTAAAATGTAATAATTTGCCATCCAATTAATTGTCACTTTATCGTCATTGAGTCTTTGTTCCAAAATCAAAACTCGAAATATGGTCGCAATCGCGTATAGAACAACTCTATGGGCGAAGTGGTGTACGAAGCCACCTACAAGAACGACGATTTAGTAAAAGTGAAGGTTGACAATCGGGGGTTAAATAAAATTGACAGTTGACGATTGACAATAAAATGATAATCAGCAATTTCAATCCTTCAATCCTTCAGTTATTCAATCCTTCAATCCTTCAATCTCACCCTCTATTCACCCCCTCAAGCATCGGCACAAACATACAGTCGCCGAAATCTTCTTTGGTGAAGTCAGTTTCGCTCGTGCGGACAATGCGGAACATTCGCTGCTGCTTGTCGCCCACGGGCACAACCATCACGCCACCAACCTTCAGTTGTGGCAGCAGTTTTTCGGGAATCGACGGTGCGCCAGCCGTAACCAGAATTTTGTCGAACGGGCCGTAGGTGGGTTTGCCAAGGTAGCCGTCGCCGTAGAAGAATTGCGGGTGGTAGCCCATCGGTGGCAGCATCTGCTGAACTTTATGGTACAATTCACGCTGACGCTCAATGGTATACACCTTTGCGCCCATCTCAAGCAAAACCGCTGTCTGATAGCCTGAGCCAGTGCCAATCTCAAGCACCTTGTCGCCCTTTTTCAGATTCAGAAGTTGCGTTTGAAAAGCCACCGTAAATGGCTGACTGATAGTCTGTCCTGCACCAATCGGGAAGGCTTTGTCGGCATAGGCGAAATCGATGAACGCGCTGTCCATAAACACGTGGCGCGGAATTTTGCCAATGGCGGCCAGCACGTTTTGGTCGGCAATGCCCTTTTTAGCCAGTTCGGCAACCAGTTGGCTGCGAAGCCCTTGCTCTCGGTAACCGTCTGATTGCATAACTATTGCAGTTGCAATTTGTGCAGGTTGGCCTTGTCGAGTTTCGATTTGGCGTAGTCGAGCGTAACGGTGAACTCTTTCACCTTTTCCGACGGCATTTCAAACATTGCGTCGTTCATAATAATCTCGCAGATTGAACGCAGACCGCGCGCGCCAAGTTTGAACTCAACTGCCTTATCCACAATGTATTCAAACGTCTCTTCGCTGAACGTCAGTTTGATGCCGTCAATCTCGAAGAGTTTCACATACTGCTTGATGATGGCGTTTTTAGGTTCAGTCAGGATATTGCGTAAAGCAGTGCGGTCCAGCGGATTAAGATGCGTAAGAACAGGCAGACGGCCGATGATTTCGGGAATCAGACCGAAGGCCTTCAAATCCTGCGGCGCCACATATTGCATCATATTCTTACGGTCGAGTTGGGCAGTGCGGGCGCTGTTGCCGTAGCCAACAACCTGCGTGTTAAGGCGTTGTGCGATTTTTCGGTCGATACCATCGAAGGCGCCGCCGCAGATGAACAGAATATTTTTTGTGTCAACAGGAATCATTTTTTGGTCGGGGTGCTTGCGGCCGCCCTGTGGCGGAACGTTCACAATCGAGCCCTCGAGCAGTTTGAGCAGGCCTTGCTGAACGCCCTCGCCGCTCACATCGCGCGTTATCGACGGGTTGTCGCCCTTGCGGGCAATCTTGTCAATCTCATCAATGAAAACAATACCTCGCTCGGCCGCTTTCACATCGTAGTCGGCAGCCTGCAGCAGTCGCGTCAGAATGCTCTCAATGTCCTCGCCCACGTAGCCCGCCTCGGTGAGCACCGTGGCATCGACAATGGTGAACGGCACATTCAGCATTTTGGCGATGGTGCGAGCCAGCAGCGTCTTGCCCGTGCCCGTCTCGCCAACCAGAATAATGTTCGATTTCTCAATCTCGACATCGTCCTTCGTGTTAGGCTGAGCCAAACGCTTGTAGTGATTGTAAACGGCCACCGAAAGATATTTTTTCGCATCGTCCTGGCCAATCACATACTGGTCCAGAAATTCCTTTATCTCTTTCGGTTTCAGCAGTTTAATATCATTCAAATCGAATTTCTGCTGATGCTGGATTTCGTCTTTGATAATCTCGCTGGCCTGGCTCACACACGATTCGCAGATGAATCCGTTCAATCCCGAAATCAGGATTGCCACTTCCTTGCGCGAGCGCCCGCAAAACGAGCAGCGGTCGATTGTTGTATTGTTTTTCAATATATTGAATATTAAAAAGTTATCGCAATAGCTATGCCTAAATCTTAAATCCCCAATCCTATCTTCTAAATCCAAATCCCGATAACTATCGGGGCTAAATCATTAAAAACGAAATAGATTCTCGGCTGGCCGAAAATCTATTTCAATATGCTCATCGGTTCCGATTATTTTTTCTTCGGTTCCAGAATCTCGTCAATCATTCCGTATTCCTTCGCCTCGGCGGCTGTCATCCAGTAGTCGCGGTCGCTGTCGGCCCAAACCTTGTCGTAAGGTTGGCCCGAATGTTTGGCGATGATTTCGTAAAGTTCCTTCTTCAACTTCTGAATCTCGCGAGCCGTGATTTCGATTTCTGAAGCCTGACCTTGTGCGCCACCCATCGGTTGGTGAATCATTATGCGCGAGTGCGGCAGAGCCGAGCGTTTGCCTTTGGTTCCTGCGGTCATCAGGACGGCGGCCATCGATGCGGCCATACCTGTGCAGATGGTGCACACATCGGGCGCCACAAGTTGCATTGTGTCGTAGATGCCCAATCCCGCGTAAACCGAACCGCCAGGCGAGTTCAGATAAATCGAAATATCCTTGGTGTTATCGACCGATTCAAGGAAAAGCAGTTGCGCCTGAATGATGTTTGCCACGTCATCGTCAATGGGCACGCCAAGGAAGATGATGCGGTCCATCATCAAACGCGAGAACACGTCCATCGAAGCCACGTTCAGTTGGCGTTCCTCAATGATGTTCGGCGTGATGTAACTGTTGTTAATCGCCGAAGTGAAGCGGTGGTAGGTCAGGCTGCTGATGCCAGCGTGTCCGACGGCATATTTCCTGAATTCGTCGTTCGGAATCATATCGTTATTACTTGAAAAGTTCGTTAAATTCCTGTGTTGTAACCTCTTTCGATTCAACTTTCACAGTCTCTTTCAGCCAGGCGGCAATCTTCTCGTCGAGTTTGCGGTCGTGCAGATGCTGACGCTCTTCCTCTTTCGAGAGCGACTGTTTGGCGAACTCTGTCAGTTGCTCATCGGGCAGAGTCGACAGGCCGTACTGACGGAACTGCGACGAAATCTGCTCTTTGGCTGCGTCCAGAAGGTCGTTTTCCGAAATCTCGATGTTGTTTTCAGTGGCGATTTTGCCCTTAATCAACTGCCAGGCAAACTCTTTGCGCATTTCGGGGTACGATTTCTCGACGTCCTCTTTGGTTGTCTTCTCGTTAGCCACAACAATCCAGCGTTTCAGGAACTCGTCGGGCAGTTTCATATCGGCCTTCTCAACCAGTTTTTCCTTCGCGTCGATGATGAACTTGAAGTCGCTCTGAATGGCCAGTTCCTTGCCGAATTCCTCTTTGATTTTTGCGCGATACTCATCAACCGAGTTCACAACACCCTTGCCGTAAATCATATCAAACAAATCCTGATTCATAACGGCAGGCTCGTGACGGCTTATATCATTGATTGTCAGGCGGAAGTTGCCCGAAAGTTTTTCGGCGGCAGCCGCAGTGATGCGCAGCATTTGAGCGCGGTCGGTGTTGTTGGCAAACGCTTTCGCGATGTCGAAATCGATGATGTCACCCTTCTTTGCGCCAATCACCAGTGCGCGAACTGAATCCTCGCTGATGCGGTCAACAGCAAACAGAGCGTCTTCGGCCTTAACGCCGCCCTCAAGCACGCTGCCGTCGTCGGCCAACTGCTCGAAAGTACCCTTCACAAGGTCTTTTTCCTCAACCTTGTCAGCGCTCACGGTCTTGCCGAAGCGGTATGCATTGCTCTCTACCATTCCGTCAACCATTTCTTCGCCGACCTTAATCTGGTAGTAGTTGATTTTGTCTTTCTTGCTCAATTTCAGGTCGAAAGCAGGTTTCAGGCCCAAATCGAAAGTAAATTTGAACTCTTCTTTGTTTTCCAAATCGATGTCCGACGGGCGCTCGGTGCTAGGCAGCGGCTCGCCCAGGAAGTCGATTTTCTCGTTCTTCAGATATTCCATCAGGTTTTTAGACACCACGCGGTTCAACTCGTCCCAAAGAATGGCTTTGCCATACATTTTCTTGACAAGGCCCATAGGCGCGTTGCCAGGACGGAAACCCTTAAGGCTCACCCTTTTGCGATAGTCTTTCAATGCTTTTTCAACTGATTCTTCGTAGTCGGCTTTTGCGACATTCAGTGTTACAACGATGTTCTGCTCGTCGATGTTTTCTCTTGTGATGTTCATTTTTTCTCTTTTTTGAGAGTTTTATCCAGATAAAATTTAAAAAACCGCCACCGAATCGTCGGAAGCGGTTGAGACAACTGTGCGGATGAAGGGACTCGAACCCCCACGCCTCACGGCACTAGATCCTAAGTCTAGCGCGGCTACCAATTACGCCACACCCGCGGCAAAAAGCGGTGCAAATATACACTTTTTTCGGAATGCAAATTTCCGGAGCGCGAAAAGTTTGACGGCCCGATTTTCGAAACGCTAACATTTATAAATCAAAGCATTATCACAAGACTTCGGCCATTTGTCAGTTGTTCTTCCGGTGGCCCGACACATATAATATATGTCTGAACCGCCATTTTTTTCGCCCGGCATTGTTCCAACCAAATTGCAAATAATATACCTTTCGAATCTCAAAGATACGTACAAAACAAACACCAAAATGAAAGTCAAATATCTAATATTCAGTGCAATGTCAGCATTAACTGTTTCGAGCGCCGACGCGCAAAACCCGTTTTTTTCAGAATTTTCGACACCCTACGGTGTTCCGCCATTCGACAAGATAAAATCCGAGCACTATATGCCGGCCTTTGTCGAGGGCATCCGCCAGGATTCGCTTGAAGTTGAAGCAATTGCGAATAATCCGGAGCCGCCAACGTTCGCCAACACCATTGAGGCCCTGGAGAACACTGGCGAACTGCTTTCGCGAGTGGCCAACGTGTTCTACAACCTCTACTCGGCCGACACCAACGACGACCTTGACAAAATTGCCGAAAAAGTGTCGCCAATGATGACCGACCACTCTGATAATGTGTTGCTTAACGCGAAATTGTTCGCCCGCGTGAAGGCTGTTTACGACCAGCGCGACTCGCTCAACCTGACTCACGAGCAGATGCGGCTTCTGGAGAAGAAATACAAGGCTTTTGTACGCAACGGCGCCGAATTGAGCGATGAGCAAAAAGCCCGCCTGCGCGAGATTAACAAGGAGTTGGCGCTGCTCGACATCAAATTCAGCACAAACGTTCTGGCTGAGACCAACTCATATCAGAAATGGATTGATAATGAGGCTGATTTGGCCGGCCTGCCGCAAGCCGCAAAAGATGCCGCCGCCGCAGAGGCCGCCGCTGCCGGACAACCCGGCAAATGGCTGTTTACCACGCAGAAAACCAGCTTTATTCCGGTTCTGCAATACTGTCAAAACCGCCAGCTGCGCAAAGAGCTGCTTCTGGCCTACTCAATGCGCGGCAACAACAATAACGCCAACGACAACAAATCGGTTATCAACCAGACAATGAGACTGAGAGTTGAGAAGGCGAAAATGTTCGGTTTCGACAATCCGGCCGATATGATTCTCGAAACATCGATGGCGAAAAACTCAAAAAATGTGATGGATTTTCTGCCAACAGTTTGGGAGCCGGCTCTGAAACAAGCGAAAAAGGAAGCCGCTGAACTTCAGAAGCTTATGGATGCCGAAGGCCGCGGCGAGAAACTCGAGGCCTGGGACTGGTGGTTCTACACCGAGAAGCTTCGCCAGCAGAAATACAACCTCGACGAAGAGGCGCTGAAACCCTATTTCAAGCTTGAAAACGTGCGCCAGGGTGTGTTCGACTTGGCCACGAAACTCTATGGTCTGAAGTTCGAAAAACTCACCGGGATGCCGGTTTATAATCCTGATGTTGAGGTGTTTAAAGTTTCAGACGCCGACGGTTCGCTGCTGGGAATCTTCTACGGCGACTACTTCCCGCGTGCCGGCAAACGCGGCGGAGCGTGGATGAACAACATTACCGAACAGTACATCTCGGCCGACGGCGTTGACCACAGGCCAGTGATTATGAACGTCTGCAACTTCACCAAACCCACTGCCGACAAGCCTTCGCTGCTGACGATGGACGAGGTGGAGACGCTCTTCCACGAGTTCGGCCACGCCCTGCACGGATTCCTGTCGAAATGCACATACCGCAGCCTGTCGGGCACCAACGTGCCGCGCGACTTTGTTGAGATGCCGTCGCAGCTGATGGAGAACTGGTGCTACGAGCCCGAGATGATGCGGCTCTACGCCAAGCACTACCTCACGGGCGAGCCAATCCCCGACTCTCTGATTGCCAGCCTGCAACGCGCATCAACCTTCAATCAGGGATTTGTAATGACCGAGCTGCTCTCGGCCACCATTCTTGATATGGACTATCACCTGCTCACCACCACCGACTCAATTGATGTTGAAGCTTTTGAAAAGGCCTCGATGGAGCGTATGGGGATGATTCCGGAGATAATTGTCCGCTACCGGAGCACCAACTTCAGCCACATCTTCACAACCGGCTACGAGGCTGGTTATTACAGCTATACGTGGGCAGCCGTTTTGGATGCCGATGTGTTTGCCGCCTTCAAGGAGACGGGCGATATTTTCAACCGCGAGGTGGCCACCAGCCTGCGCCGCAACATTCTTGAGCGCGGCTTCACCGACGACCCGATGACGCTCTACGTCAACTTCCGCGGCCGCCAACCCGACCCGGCTAATTTGCTGAGGAAGAAAGGTTTTATTCAGTGATTGCAGACATAAAATGCACAAAAAAAATGCGGCTAACGAATTCGTCAGCCGCATTTTTATTGCGGTAACCCTATCCTACTCTTTCTGCAGCCATTTCCAAGCCGCATCGCTGGGCATTCGCCAGTCGCCGCGGGGCGAAAGCGATACTGAGCCGACTTTGGGGCCGTCGGGCATACACGAGCGCTTGAACTGCTGCGTAAAGAATCGGCGGACAAATACCTTGAGCCACTTGTCGATAATATCGTCGGTGTAGGCTCCGGCAAAGGCTTTCTTCGCCAGATAGAATATCTTTTCGGGTGCAAAACCGTTGCGCACAAAGTGATACAGGTAGAAATCGTGCAACTCATACGGCCCGACCAAATCCTCGGTTTTCTGCGCAATGTTGCCATTGCTGTCGGCTGGCAGCAGTTCCGGACTGATTGGCGTGTCGATGACATCGTAAAGATATGGTTTGGCATCGGCATCAATCTCAAAATCAGCCACATATTTAACAAGATACTTGACTAGCGTTTTCGGCACGCCAGCATTCACTGCATACATCGACATATGGTCGCCGTTGTAGGTGCACCAGCCGAGCGCCAGTTCCGACAGGTCGCCTGTGCCAATGACAATGGCGTTCTCCTTGTTCGCCACATCCATAAGTATTTGCGTACGCTCACGCGCCTGCGAATTCTCGTAGGTCACATCGTGAACGGCGCTGTCGTGGCCAATGTCGGCAAAATGCTGCTCACAAGCCGCCTTGATGCTAATCTCGCGGCAATCGACGCCAAGTGCGCGCATCATTGCCACAGCGTTGTTGTAGGTGCGGTTGGTGGTACCGAAACCAGGCATTGTTATGCCGATTATGTTCTTGCGGCTGATGCCGAGTTGGTCAAAAGTTTTAGCGGTGACTAGCAATGCCAAAGTGGAATCCAAACCGCCCGAAATGCCCACCACAGCTCGTTTGCAGCCAATATGCTGAAGTCTGTGAGCAAGTGCACCAGTTTGTATACTGAAAATCTCCTGGCAGTTCTGCTGGCGGTTTGCCTCGTCAGACGGAACAAACGGACTGGCGTCGATAGTACGCAGCAAATCAGAAGTTTTGCTCTCTGGGAAATGAATCGGAACAACCGTGTACAATTCGTTGCGCACCACTCCCGCGCCTGTCATAAACGTTGAGTTTTTCTGACGGTCGGCAATCAGTTTTTCGATATCGATATCGGTGACAACCAATTGTTTATCCAAACTGAAACGGCGACTTTCTGCCACCATTGTGCCGTTTTCGGCAATCAGGCCATTTCCTGCGAAATAAAGGTCGGTGCTTGACTCGCCAAAACCGCTCGAAGCATAGATGTAACCAGCAATGCAGCGTGCTGACTGCTGCTCAATCAGGCTGCGAAGATAGCGGTGCTTACCCAACACCTCGTCGCTTGCCGAAAGGTTGAAAATCAGGTGCGCACCAGCCAACGACTCCACCGAGCTGGGCGGAATCGGAGTCCAAAGGTCTTCGCAAATCTCAATGGCAAACGATACCTCGCCACCATCGAATATCAGGTTGCGACCGAACTTAACCGTCTGATTACAAAGGGTTATATTGTCGCGAACGGCACTAAAAGCCGGCGCAAACCAGCGGTGCTCATAAAACTCATTATAATTCGGCAGCCACGTTTTGGCATTCACGGCAAAAATCTCGCCTTTGCGGAAAACAGCCGCCGCATTGAACAGCGAGGTTCCGCAACGCACTGGCAATCCGACGATTACAATAATATCAAGACCTCTTGTCTGCTCTACAAGCCATTGCAAAGCGTTTTCGGCATCGGTAATAAGTTGCTGGTTATGAAACAAATCGGCGCAAGTATAGCCCGTTATGGCAAGTTCGGGAAAGCAGATTATCTGAACCGACTTTTTTGCCGCTTCACGAACCAGCGCCAAGCACTCTGCGGCATTTGCCTGGCAATCAGCCACGTGCACCAACGGCACTGCGGCTGCAACTCTTACGTATCCAAAATTTGTCTTGCTCATAATCAAACAGTTTTATGCAAATATCGCTATTTCTTCGGCTTGTCAAACGTTCCTGCGGGAATTTCGGGGTTGAACGTCTTGACGGGCGTGTTGTAAACCGTGTTGTTGCCGTTGGGCTCTTCCATCTTCATCACGCAGAGCGAGCAGTCGGTTTTGCTGTAACTCAATTCGAGTTTCGACATTCGGCTTTTCACGTGCTTGTCGGTGCGGGTGAGCACAAAGGTGTAATAATCAGCCGTTTCGGTGAATTCAATTTCGGCACCGTTCTCTTTGGCCACGGCGGCAACATCGCCCGCAATGCTCAACAGCAGAGTGTTTTTCAGGTTGCGCATCTGCGCGTTCTGCTTGGTGTTGAAGTCGTTTTTGCGGCCATTCTGAATCATCAGCAGCGACTCGCCACTGATTAACAGCAGGTTACCCTTCGGATTCGTGTAGTCCATTTTGAGTTTGTCGGCACGGTTGAAGTAGAGTGTCCCTGCCGACTCAATCTTTTGGTCAACCATTGCCATTGTCTTCACTTGCGTGAAATCGCAACTGACGGTCTGATATTTCTCGTTGGCTTTCAGAATCTTATCAATGGCGGCATCCTTCTGCGCATTGGCAAAACCGAAGGCGGCAAGAAGGATTATTGCTGTAAGTAAGTGTTTCATTGAGAGTTATAAGTTTTTGAAGTTTAAAATTTTAAGTCACAAGGATTTATGGCCGCTTGACGGGGCGAACAGAGAACCCCCAGCAGCGGTTGTAATCGTCTGTAGAGACATAGTTCGGGCCAAAACTCAATCCCCAAGCATCGTACGTGAGAAGAGTGTCGAGCGAAGCCGACCAATAACTGCCAAATGTACCAGCATCAACATCGGCACCCATGTAACTGTCTGCCGCTGGAAGGAAAATATGGTCATCAGATAGAGAGTAAGACGCCGACGTTTTTTTGCCATCATATACTATTGTACCTTTATCGGCGTCCGCTTTTGATTTATATACAATATAACCAGAAATACCTTGACCACCATAGTCAAACGTCCAAAACCAATAACATTCATTGCCCAATTCTTGCCAATCGGCCTTGGTTGGCATTGAATAATCTGAGCCTAATACAGCGGTGGCAACATCGTCGGCAAGTTCGAGTGTGTTTTTGTTGTCAATCGCGCCCCATATCGCGGCATTGTTATATTTAGTAAGCGTTGTATCCGAGCCATCGCAATATTTATAAGTTTTCCAACTATAATCAGATTTTGTCTGAGTTTCACCCCAAGCATAATAATCACCATAGTCCCAAGAATTTGCTGCGCCAACATTGCGAGTTGCCCATATAGTGCCGCTTGAAAGTCCCAAATCACCAATTAAAGCATCCAATCTGAATTCGGCTTTAAGGGAAATATCGCTTGTGCCAACACTTACTGTATATGGGTTGTCTGTTTTTCCATCGCTCCATTGGCTAAAGTAATAGCCATCGACAGGAATTGCTTTAAATACAACCTTTTCACCTTCTTTGTACTCGCCGTTTTGTCCTTCAACGGTTCCGCCTTCGGTGGCTGTAACCTGAACCGAATAGGTGGGGTCTTCTTTTTTGCAATTTGCAAACACCATCGAAATCAATGCAACGCCAATCGTTACCCAAAACAACTTTCTCATATCTGCAAATATTTAATTGTTAACAACTTATTCTGAATTCAAAATTCGCAATTAACTATAAAGTCCTCCATTTATCGAAATCACCTCGCCTGTAATGTAGGCGGCGTTGGGCGACGCAAGGAATCCGACAAGTTCGGCAACTTCCTCGGGCTGACCGAAGCGGCCGACGGGAATCTGCGCCTTCAGCGTGGCCTCGTCAAGGCCTTCAACCATATCAGTTTTAATGAATCCTGGGGCAATGGCGTTCACCGTAACTCCCTTGCGGCCAACCTCTTGCGCAAGCGCTTTGGTGGCGGCAATCACACCGCCTTTGGCTGCCGAATAGTTGGTTTGGCCTGGCAGTCCCTTCAGGCCCGAGAGCGACGCCATATTAATGATTCGGCCGTATTTCTTGCGCAGCATCGGCTGAATGAGCGGCCGAGTGACGTTGTAGAACGAGTTGAGCGCAATGCCCAGAACCTTGTACCAGTCTTGCGGCTCCATCCAAAAGAGCAGGTTGTCTTTGCGGATTCCAGCGTTATTTACCAGAACCTCAATATATTCGCCTTCGTGCGCCTTCTGCCATTCGGCCAGTTTGGCAGCGGCTTCCTCTTGGTTCGAGACATCGAATTTCAGCAGTTCGCCGTTGCTGCCTGCCTCCTCAATCAATTTCAGCGTGTTCTGCGCCTCGGCGTCGTTCGACACGTAGTTCACAATCACCTGATAGCCCATCTGCGCCAGCTTGACGCACACTGCGCGGCCAATTCCACGGCTTCCGCCTGTTACTAATGCGTACTTCATTTTTTATGTTATAAGTTATTGAGTTTTAAGTTATCGATTCTTTCTTTTTAGTTATCAAAATTCAGGCCATCCGTTGCCACCTCCATTCCCAAAATCTCGGCGCAGGTGAAGAACGACGACATTGAAACGCCCAAAATTCCGTGCAAATTTAAATTTTGCCCCGTAAGCAGCAAATTTGGCACAGGCGTGCGGGGCGTGAGAAGCGTGAGCATCGGGTTGTTGTAGTCCTTGCGGATTCCGTAGGCCGCGCCTTGAGCCGTGGCGGTGTAGTTCATATAGGTGAGCGGCGTGCTGCTGAACTGCCTGTCAATGGCCGCACCGAAACCAGGAATCACTTCTTCGGCCAACGCAATGCACTCTTGCGCTTTTTGCTCTTTAAACTGCTGATATTCAGCACTACGGCGGCCAACCTGCGTGTCGGCCCAGCGCTCAACTTCGGGCCAGTACATCGGCGTGAGAATGTCGACGTTTGCCGCCGACTTGCCATCGGCTGCCGCGCGGTACGAGAGCAGTATGCCGCCAATCGGCTGCTCGGGCTGATAATCGGACAGATTCCAGACATCGGCCGTGCGGTAAACATACTGATTACGATTGAGATACGGCACTGCGCCGTTCTTCAGCGCAACGTTCACGGTGAACATTCCGAAGGTGTTCTGCAGACTGCCAATGCGGCGGCGGTAGATTTTGCGCACCTGCGTGCTCTCTTTTATCAAATCGAGCGTGGCGGCAGGGTGAGCGTCTGAGATAAACCATTCTGCTTCAATGTGTTCGCCATTGGCCAAAGCCGCATACGACAGCCGCCCGTCGCTCTCAACAAGTTCGGCAACTTCGGCATTGGTGAGCACCGTTCCGCCCAAGCGCCGAATGCCGTTAACAAGTTCATCAGCAATGAGTTGGCCGCCGCCATTGAGCCGCCAGGCGCTCTGAATGAACGAACTGTTGATTTGCGCAAAAACGTAGAGCGGCAGCGTCTGTTTCGAGAGTTCCATCTTGAGCGACGTGCCCGACACAACGTTGCGCAGCAGCGGGTCGGTAATGGTCTCGCACAGAAACTCGTAGGCCGACCGCGTGAAGAGCGACGTGCTGAAAACGTCGGTGTCGGTGCGCGGACGGAAACTGTCCTTCAGGCCGTCGCCAACGCGCTTGAGCATAGCCACATAGCGGTTCAGATTGTCGCGCTGGTGCGGAAACTGCGCGGCCAGAGTGTCGGCAAAATGCTGATAGCCATTGGCAAAGAAATACGATTGGCCGCCAATCCGCACTTCGTCGAAAGCATCGTTGTCCAAGCGGTGCCACGGCAGCCCCATCAGGTTGAAATAGCGGAAGATAGCGTTCAGCGGCTGACCATCGTCGAGCCCGCCAACATAGTGAAAGCCCGTGTCGAATTCCGACTGTCCGCGGCGGAAAGTCTGCAAGCAACCGCCCACCACCGTATTTTTTTCCAACACGCACACATTCAGTCCTTTTTTGGCCAAAATGTAAGCACACTGCAATCCGCCCAAACCGCTTCCGATTATCGCAACATCGTATTTCATCTGCTTCGAAAATATGTGCGAAGGTAATAATTTTGGACGATAGACAACGGACGGCAGACTACAGCGCAATTTGAATACCTCTCTCCCACTTTGAATGTTTTTTCTTATGTTTACATATCATTAAAACATCAAACAATCGACAATATGAAAACTCGACCATATTTGGCAGTGGCAATTCTTGCGATTGCCGCTAATTTGGCTTGCTCTTGCTGCGATAAAAACGACAAAGTGATTGTTGACATCTATAATTGTGTGCAACCATCGGAACTATTGGAACCTGATTTTGAGGTGATTCCGCTCGAAACCATTGATGAGTCGATTATTTCGTACATAGAGAGAGTTAAAACATACAACAACCGATTTTACATTCAGGACCGAGAACAAAAAGTAATTTTCATATTTGACGAGAACGGCAAGTATATCAACAAAATAAACCGACTGGGACGCGGGCCTGGTGAATATATCTACATTAACGATTTCGATATTTACAATGATTACATTTATATTTTATCTGTGCCCAAAATACTTCGGTACGATTTGAATGGGAAATACATCGATTGTATCGAAGAACTTGATGACAGTTACTATAATTTTATTGTAATGAGCGAAGACAGTGTGCTATTGTTTGTAAATAGTTGCGGCAATACAGGTATGAATTACAAAATCTTCGATTGGAAAAGCAATAAGATTCTGGCAGAATTTGACAATTATGGCGAATATAAGGGAATGGGAATGCAAGGGTATCATATGAACAGAACCAACGATGGCATTTTGCTTTCAAAGTCATTCGACCATACTTTATACAAATACGATAAATCGGGTTACAACAAACTGGTTGAACTGGATTTTCCTGGTACTGACGAGATTCCGGAAACTCCAGTAAACTATTTTGAGAAATCAAAATACATTACAACGTCCAAATTGGAAGTAATCAGTTGTTTTAATCAATCGATGATTTACAACGGAAAACTCTATATAGATTTTAATATCACTACAGGACGAGAGCATAATGGCCTTATTGTTTCTGAATTAAAGACGTTTCTTACCGAAATAGATATTGACACAAAAACAAGCCGAACCATAGAAATCGGTTATTTGAAAGAATACGATGATTATCCATTTATAGGTTCTACGGTAGCAATGCAAGACGGCAAAATGATAACTGAAGAACATTGTGTCGGAATAGTTAAATATCGTAGCCAATTAATGACTCAATACCCCGAACTTGCTAACATTAAGGAAGATGACAATCCGATATTGATTGTGCATCACATCAGGAAATAATTGATTATCAGAAGAAGATTGAATTTCAAGCCACAAAAAAAGCGGAAGCCCCCACTCCCGCTCTTTTCTGATATTGAATCTGATTATCAAATCATTCCAACAATCATATTCACGGCCTTGTCCAGACCATCGGCGTTTTTGCCGCCTGCCGAAGCAAAGAACGGTTGACCACCGCCGCCACCCTGAATCTCTTTGGCGGCCTCGCGAATCATCTGCGAAGCGTTCAGGCCTGTGGCAACCAGAGCGTCGCTCATTGCAATGGTCAGCGACGGTCTGCCATCAAATTTGGCGCCAGCCACAAACAGGAACTTATCCTTCACCTCGCCGCGGATTCTGAAGGCCACATCCTTCAGCGCGTCGGGGCTCATCTCAATGCCCACAGGCAGACGGAACAGTTTCACATCGCCCTTCGTCGCCGCATTTGCAAGCAAGTCGGCTTTTACCTTTTGGATTTTCTCCTGCATAAACTTCTCAATGTCGCGCTTCAGTTCGGCGTTCTCGTCAACGGTCTTTTTAATGGTCTGCGCCAGATTGGGCACGTTGTTGAACATCTCCCTCAGCGAGCGAAGAACATCCTGCTGCGCGTCGAACAGATTCTCAGCCTTTTCGGCGGTCACAGCCTCGATACGGCGCACACCAGCGGCAACCGAACTTTCCGACACAATCTTAATCAGTCCAATCTCGCCAGTTGAATGAACGTGCGTTCCGCCACACAACTCAATCGACGGGCCATACTTGATAACGCGCACCGTGTCGCCGTACTTCTCGCCAAACAGCGCCATCGCGCCAAGCGATTTTGCCTCCTCAATCGGCATATTGCGGTTCTCCTCGAGCGCCAGATTCTGACGGACAAGCCTGTTGGCGATATGCTCCGCCTTGCGCAGTTCCTCGTCGGTAACCTTTTGGA
>JAEEGK010009626.1_pt1 | contig 22512 bp, 12 predicted proteins | sample 8958771 | NCBI WGS metagenome assembly JAEEGK01 (sample SAMN16246547, study PRJNA631951) | gut metagenome | biome: gut microbiome; feature: rumen; material: SC-attached | host: Bos | place: Iran: Karaj | collected 2018-10 | reverse complement strand
AAATGAATATTTATTTATAAATTAAAAATATTTATTTTTATTAATTTATTTTTAATTTATATCTAAATAAAATAAAAATAAAAAGAAATGGATTGAAATAAATTCAAAATAAAATTTTAATGTAAGTATTATTTCTCCAAAAAATTTTTTTTTAAGATGATGTTGGAATTACCGTCTGATTTAAAAATGAAGACGAAAATAAAAACCTGATTAATCATTCTTAAACATTCAAAAAAAAATTTTTTTTAATTTCATTTAATTAACATTTTTTAGTTTTGAAAAAAGGAAAAATGTCAAACCTTCTAAACCTTTATTTAAATATACTTTAGAACATTTATGAATCAATTTCAAAATTAAATGGAAATTATAATTTTATATGTATGTAAGTAAATAATGATGAAAAAATTTGGGTAAATTGTGAATTCATTTAGTCTGTTATACTACTAAATGATTACATGATCATTCATCCTTGCCCTGATATTATTTACATACTTATATAAAAAAATTTCAAATAAATATTAATTATAATAAATATTATAAAATTCTATTATTTAATAAATTGTTTTTATTTAAAATTATTATTTATAATTTAATTTTTTATAGAATATATAAAAATTGTAAATAAGTAATATAAAAAGAATTAGAAAAAATGGAATTAGGGGAAAATGAGGAAATAAATGAAAATAATGATTTTGAAATATCTTCAAATCAAGAAAATAAAAAGTCATCTGAAATGATATTAAATCTCAAAGATTCCATAAAACCAAAACAATCAAGAAAAAGTTTAATAAAATCAAATAAAAAAAAAAGAAAAATATCCCGAAAACAAGTAATAGATGTAACTGAAACAAAAGATAAAAATAACTCAAAAACAGTAGAAGTAGAAGAAATAAATGAAAAATTACCAAATGAAATAAGAAAAATAGATTTAATTTATAGTCCAAGAACAACATTTTCAAAAAAAAAAATAGAAGAAAATAAATTATTTAATGAGCTTTCAATGGGTTTTGATCCAATAACAATAAGAATATTAAAATCAACATTTAAAGAAAGATTAGGAACATTAAATAAATTAGATTTTATAGGAATATGTAAAAATCATTTATTATCATGGTATCCAAATTTAGAAAATAGAAAAAATATTTTAATTAAATTTTTAAATAGATTATTTAAAGAAATAGATATGAATAATTCAGGTAAAATTACATGGGAAGAATTTACAAATTATATAATTCATAATTCAAATAATGAACAAGATAATACAATTGCATATTCGCTTAGACATTATTCTATATCAAAAAAATCAATTGATGATTCAGATTTTACTGACATTGTTACTGTTTCTTTTTATATTGAAAAATATAATTTAATTGGAATTGTTCAAGATGGTAAAAGTATAATAAATTTTTATGATGCTAAAACAATGAAAAAATTAAAATTTGAAATTGATGTGAAAGATACTCAAAAAGAAATAAATGAATTAGAAGTTAAAGAATTAAATCATCGTGCTAAAGAATTAGTAAAAAAAGAAGAAGAAGACAAAAAATTAAAAAAACAAAAACATGAAAATAAAATGAGAGGAAGTTTAAGTAAAGATTCAATAAATCAATTATCGCAAAATAGAAAAAGAACAATAAATAATAATGAATATGAAATAAATAATAATAATAAAAAATCAAATGGAACACCAGAAAGAATAAAAAAAGAATTAGAAAGATTAACAAATGATGGTTTAGAATCAATTCAAAATTCAATAAATAAAAAATTAACAGTATTAACAACAGAATTTATTCCAGAATATGATTTATTATTAGTATCAAGTTCAAATAATAAAATATCATCTTGGAAATTTATTGAAGGTTCATTTAAAAATGTAAATCAAATTTCAAATAATATAATAGATAAACATAATTTTTCATGTGCAATTTTATCAACAATAACACCACAATATACTATGACTTGGGATCCTATGCAAAAACATTTATATACTGGTCAAATGGATGGTAAAATATTAAAATGGAATTTGACAAAAAGTAAAAATTTAGAAAATGAAGTTTTAGATTTTACAATTGCAAAAGTACAACATGAATTAGAATTAAAAGGTACTTTTGTTAGAAATTCTAAAAAAACTAAAACTATTATTTCTATACAAACACAGGCTACTCAAAATACAAAAGTTGTTCATAATGATGATGAAAATTTAAGAGGGGAAAAATTATTAGATAAAATGAAGAAAGATAATAAAAAAAGAGATTCTGTAAGTTGTATTTGTATATTAGGAAAATTACAATTATTAGCTGCTGGTTATTATAATGGACATGTTATTTTATGGGATACAATGTTAAAAGATTATAGAAAATATTATTATGATCAAGATACTTGTATTTATCAAATTATTTTTAATGAAAGTAAAAATTTAATTTTTACTTGTGGATTTGATCATAATATTTTTATATATGATCCTTATATTGATGCAAATGCTGTTTATAAATTAATTGGACATAATATTAGTGTTAATTCTATTGCCTTTAATCCTATTGAAGATGAATTAATTTCAATTGATATTGTTGGAAATATTAAAATATGGGATATTAATAATTTTTATAATTTTCAAACTATTAATATTAATGAAAGTTATCATGATAAAAAAGTACAACAAGATATTAATAATTCTAAAAAAAAAACCATTTCTTCTAATTTAAAAATGATATTTTTAAGTAAACCTAAAAAAATTTTTACTTATGGTGAAAGAAATTTAATTCTTGAAGCTGATATTTCACAAAATCCTGATTTAGCAGATGATCAATTAATTTTAGGTTGTTATTATAATTTTAATTTATATGAATTTGTGTTAATATGTTTAAAAAAAGTAAAAATATGGAATGCATTTAATGGAAAAGTTATTAAAATATATGATAATATAATGGGAAATAATGAAGTAACATCATTTACAACTGATAAAATATTAAAGAAATTATATTTAGGAGATAATTTAGGAAAAATTAAAAGTTTTAATATAAATAAAGGAGCAGTTTTAAAAGAATTTCATAGTCATTTTGGTGAAATAATAGAAATGATTCATTCAGATAAATATCATTATTTAATATCATTATCAAATGATGGAATAATAAAAATTCATACTGATAAAATGTTATTTGAAACAGAAGTAATAAAAGAAATTGATTTATTTCAATCAACAGTTTCTACAATTGGAATTTCAGATGATTATTCTAGATTAATTATTGGTTTAAATATTGGAAATGTTAAATTTTTTGATATTGAACATTTAAGACTTGATCCAGATGATATTGATAATGAAAGAGATTTAAGTTTTAAAAATGATTCAATTATTTCAATGATTGCATTATCAAATATTCCAATTGTTTGTATTGGACATTCAAGTGGAAATGTTAGATTTATTATATTACCACCAAATCCAAATAAATTTATGTATTTTGGTTTATTTACAAATACAATAATTAAAGAAGAAAATATATTAAATTCATGTATTCTTTCAATGGATTTAAATAGAGAAAAAAAATATTTATTTACTGCTGATTTAGGAGGTTTTATTCATTGTTATGATTTATCAATTATTTATGATATAATATCATCAACAGATAATGAAATTAATAATGAAACAATAAATAAATTTAAATCTATAAAAATAAATTTAAAATATCAAGTTCAAGCAAGTAGAGAAAGAATAAAATATATATCTTTCCCTAATATAATACCAAATATTATAATATCAACAAGTAATGATAGAAAATGTAAAATATTTTTAGCTGAAAATGGTGAATTTATTGATTCATTAAGACAAATAGCATCAAAATATAAAGATGTACCAATTGGAATAGAATATTATTTAGCCGATCCATTTGAAAGTAAAAGAGATAAAAATAATGAAGTATCAACAGGAATAATTTATAGAAAAGATTTAGATAAATATAAAAGTTTAATTACAAATGCATTAATTCAACATTTAAGAGAAGAAAATCCAAAAATAAATTCATATATAAGAGCAATTACAGCAGCAAATGCAACAGAAAGATTATTTTTAATAACAAAAAATTGTAATATGCCAATGGATAAAAGTAATAATTGGAATTTAAATATAAATATTGAAGTTATAGAAAGAAATGAACAAAATAAATTTGAAAATATTTATCATAAAGTAATATTAAATGAAACAAATAATAAAGATATTAAAGTTATACAAAGTCAACCTATTTATTCTGATGATTATGTCCCTAATTTTATTGATGAATTATCTGAAGATAAACTTAAAGATTTTTCTGTTATGTTATCTCAAAAATTAAGACATGTTAAATTAGCAATGTCTAAAGTTCAATCTGAAAAAAATGCTATTGAAAAATTTAAAAGAGATGATTTGAGAAAAAAAACTATTAATTTACAACAATCATTAGAAATGTTAAATCAAGGTGAAAAAAAAGTTAAAAAAATTAAAGTTATAAAATTTGATCAAAATGATTTAAAAAGAAGAGAAATGTATGGACTTAATAAAAGGAAAATTAGAAGTATAGGAGATAGACTTGATTTTTATAAAGAAGATTTTGATAAAGGAATAACTGAATTACAATGTTCAATTCAAAATAATATTGTAAAAAAATATTTGAATCCAATTAGAAGTTGTAATAAATTAATATTACCAAAAATTCAAAGTAGAAATGCATTACAATTAACTGAGCCAGGTATTAATTCATATAATTGATTAAATGTAATTATTAATTACTTTTTATTTATTATTTTTAAAAGTAATTCCATAATATAAATAAATGTAAATTAAAATAATTATTTTTATGAAAAAATAATTTATTTTTTTTTCTAATTAACCTTTTAAATAATAGATCGAAAATTTAAAAAAATAAAAATATATAACTTAAAAAAAAAAAATGTTATCAGAAAAAAAATCATTATTAAATAAACCAGTTCAAAAATTAATATATTCAAAAGATTCATCATATAATTTCGGTGGAGCTCAGAATGGAGGAGATCCAAGTATATTAAGTTTATTTAAAACATCAAGTTCCTTAGCAAATTCAATAAAATCAACAGACCCATCATCTAAAAATCATCTTCAATCAACAGCATCATTAATATTAAATAAAACAACATCAAAATGGAATACTAATAATAAATTTCAAAATAATAATAAATTTCAAAGTTCAATAAAACCACAAAATCAATTAAATAATTTTAGTAAAACTCAACAAAATTTTCATACTTTTACTAAACCAATTCAAGCTGATGCATCATCAAATTCAATGGATATTAAAATCAGAAATATTATTCATGATTATAGTAATATTGATGTTAATGATTATACATATGGTATTTTATCTAATTTAAAATCAAAAAAAAGAGGTTTGAATTTAGATGCAATTGATGATTATGAATTTTGGAAAAAACAATTTACAACTGAAACTGAAAATAATGTTAAAGATAATATTAATAATTTAAAAGATGATTTAAATAATACACAAAATGAAGTTTATTCTAAATTTTTAATGAAAGATGAAGAATTAGTTAAATTAATTCAATTTGATATTGATAATATTACTAATTTTTATTATGATGTTTTAAAACAAAGAGATCATAATATTGAAACTTGTTTAAAATTTATTATGAAATTACTTGGGGATTGTTTTAAGAAAGTTAATATTAAAATTATACAATTAGGAAAACAATTAGATGAAATTGGATTTTTAAGAGAAGAAGATATACAAAAAGTTACTGATGATAAAAAATTATATATTAAAAATTTAATTGAACAAAAAAAAAGTTATTATAATAGAATTATTAATGAAATTAAAGATAGTGAAAAAGAACTTGTTGAACAAAGTAAAAAAGATTTAGAAGAATTTATTTTAAGATGGAAGAATGTTAAATTGAATAATTTCTTAGACCAATTGAAAAAATTATTACAATCAAAAGATTATATTGATAATACAGAAAGAGCAAATTTAATAAAAGATTTAAAAGATTCACAAGTTGAAATTTATAATAAGAGAAATCAATTAATTTTTGAAAAATTATTTAAATTACAATTTGAAGAAATAACTACAAAAGGAATAGAAATAATAAATAAAAATTTAGAAGACATTTATTCAGAAGCAGAAAAATTATTTACACAGCATATAGAAAAATTAGTTAAAAATTCAGAAGATATTCAAAATAAATCACTTAAAGCAGTTGAAGACTTTAAAGAAGAAGTTAATTCAGTTTCATATGATTTTACAAAAGATAATCATAATGAAAAGAAATATAATGATTATGAAGAATTAAATTCAATTGAAGATTTAATTGAAAAAGAAATAAAACCAATAATAGAAAAAAATAAAGAAGATAGAACAGAATATATTAAAAAATTAAATTCATATATAGATGAATTTGATGACTATACAAATAATATAAGTCAAAAAATAATTAATTTATATTCAAATGTTGGAAAAGCATTTGATGATCATAAAAAAGATTTACGTACAACAGAAAGAAATTATTTAGTTTCAATAGCAAAAGAAACAGATAATGATGAAGAAATATGTAATAATAAAGAAGAAGAATTAAAAAAAATATTAAATGAAATGAAAAACTGTATAAGTAAAGAAGAATTAGATGAAGGATTAAAAAATTCATTTAAAATAATGGATGAATTACAAGTAGAATATAGAGATTTCTTTAAAAAAGTTGATGATTTATTCAATTCACATGAAGGAATATTAAATGATGAATATTATAAATATGAAAAAAATGCTTTAAAAATTTTTGGAATATATCCTCCAGATAATAAATATGAAATTGAACAAAGAAGAAATAAAGAAAGTGAATTTTTATCAAAAAAAAAAGAAGCAGAAGAAGAAGAAGAAGAAAGAAAAAAATTAGAAGAAGAAGAAAAAGAAGCAGAAAAAACTGGAAAAAAAGTAAAAGCTCCTCCTAAAAAACAAGATAAAAAACAATTAAAAAAAGGAGAAGTTCCAGAAAATTTAATACCACCAAGAGAAATATTAGAATTTAAAAGTAAATTAGGACATGATTATTTAATTGATTTTAAAATTGATGAATTAGTAAGACATCATTTAAGAAATGTGATTTATAATAGAGATGATGATATTTTTGAATTAAAACCAAAATCACCAGAAGAATTAGAAAGAATACAAAAAGAAAAAGAAGAAAGAGAAAAAGAATTAAAAGAAATGGAAGAAAATAAAGGTAAAAAAAAAGTAGAAAAAAAAGAAGTTCCTAAAAATACAAATCAAGAAGAAGAAAATAAAATTGATTATTTAAAAGAATTTGATGTTTATAATGCAGATACTAATAAAATATTTACATCTCCTTTAAATGCAGATAATGAAAAATTATTAAGTGAAGAAAATGCATTTAATGAAGAAAATATTACAAAAGGTTTAAATGATTTATTTAATATGTTACAAGATAATATTATAAATAAACATCAAAATAATGTTGCAGAAGCAAAAGTTGAAGATGATGAAAGAAGAGAAGAACAATTAAATGATTTAGATATAAGATTAAAATCTCTTGCTCCAAGAAAAGGTAAAATTGAAGTTGAAGAATATGATAAAAGACTTACTGAACTTGAGAAACATGAACAAAAATTAAAAAAACATAAAGAAGATATTATTCAAAAGAATGAAAAAGATAATGAAGATAATAAGAAAATATTAGATAATTTAGAAAATAAATTCAATACTTTAAAAGAAGAATTTGAAAAATTATCAAAAGGAATTGATGAAGAAGAAAGTTCAAAAGGTTTAGAAGATAAATATAAAAAGTTTAAAACTTCATATTATGATTTTATGGCAGATTTAGATGAAGATGAAAATTTATCAAAAAAATTTTCTGAACAAAATCCAAATGCTTTAATGAATTTAAATAAGAATTTTATATTATCATTAAATCCAATGAGTAAAGGAGGAACATATTCAGATAATGAAATAAAATTTACAACTGAAGAATTAAATAAATTAAATGATGAAGTTATAAAAACTTCAATGGAAAATAGAAAAAAAGAAAATGATGAAAAAATAAAACAAATAAGAGAAGATTGTGATAAATTTATGAAAGATATTGAAAATAAATATGATTTAGCAAATGAAAATATAATGGCAAAAGAAGGAATGGGAAAAAAATTCGGTGCACCTAAAAGACTTGTTAATGATATTATTATTAAAATTAAAATTAAATGTAATTTAGCACAAGAAGGACTTAATAATTTATATAAAGAATTAGTAAAAATGATAAATAATTTTAATGATATTAAAGATATGAATAAATTAAATGAAGCTTTAATTAAAAATGAACTTCCTTTAAATGTAAGAAAACAATTACAAAAAATAAATAATTGTGTATGGAATTATGGAAAATATATTGAAGCATTTAAACAAAATGTTTTAGATACTTATCAATTATCAAGAGTTATTATGAAAGAAAATATTGAAAGTCATGAAATAATTGAAAAAGAAGATATTGAAAATGATGAAAAATTAAAAAATGAAGAAATACAAAGTTTAGGTATTTTAGGTAAAATTATATTAGAAGGTAATCCACAAAGTCAAAATGATAATAAAAAAAAAGGAGGTAATCAAAGTAGTAATGAACCTAATTTTAATAATGAAATTGGAGTTATTGATGATAAAGTTAAAAGTGAATGTGCTAAAATTTATACTGGAAATTTTGCTAAGTATTTAAATCCAACTGAAAAAATTGTTGATAGTTTAATACCATTTTTAGAAAATATAAAAAAAGAAATGGAATTAATGAGATTAAGATGTGTTAAAGATTTAAGAACATTTTGTCAAAATTTATATAAATTTTCAATTAATATTCCAGAAAGTATTATTAAATTTATTTTTAGTCATTCTTGTTTAATGAATAATACAGAAAAGAAAAAATTATTAAATCAATTTTTATCTGGTAAAAAATCAAGTGAGAAAATAAAAAAAGATTTAAGTGATATATTAGGACCTTATTTAGCAAATCCACATTTTTTAGATAAATTAACTGAAATTGATAATACTGAAACAAAAAGAAATCAAGATTTTATTAAAAATATAAATGAAACACAATATAATTTAATTGTAAATGAAGAAGATAATTCTAAAAATTTCACTACTAGAATTTTAAACAATTTTGCTTGTTTATTAGTTTTATTTGATAATTTTATTTTTGAAGAAGAATTTATTTCATTAGGTGATGAAGAATATTTTAAAAAAAGAGAAAATTATAATGAATTATTAAAATTAAAAGCTACTATTGAAGAAATGAATCAAAGTGGAAATGAAGGAGGAAAAAAAGGAGGAAATAAAAATCAAAATTTAGATGCTAATTCTTTTGATTTGAATTCAAAAAGAACATTTAAAAAAGTTTATAAAGGTATTAATTTTAAAGATGGTAAAATTGATTATTATTCTTTATTTAATGATACTGTTAAAAATGTTGTTGAAAATTCTGAAGAAAAAATTAAGATTTTAGAAAAAGAATATAAGAAAGATAATTGGTCAAAAAGTATGACTGGAATTAAATTACAAAATAATAAAAATTTGTTTATGTTTAGAAATGAATATTATAAACAACATTGTGATCAATTTAATAGTGATATTAATGAATTTATTAATAAATATAATTCTGAAAGATTACAAGAATTAGAATATAATCAAAAATGGAAAGATACAATGAAAAGTTTAAAGGAAAATTTAGAACAATTTAATAAAAAAACTGGAAATATTATTCAAAAAGAAACTAATGAAGAAGTATTAAAGACTGATAATTCAAAAAATTCAAAAAAGAAAAAATAATTATAAAAATTATTAAATATTATAATAATATTTTTAAATTAAGACTTTTTATTTTTTTTTGAAACATTTATTATTCAATATAATTAATTATTTTCAAAAAATTAAAAATATTTAAATTCAAAAAAATAAAAAATAAAATGAATGAATATAAAGGAATTTATTATGGAAATTCAAATGAACATCATTTTTATGAAGGTGGAGCACATTTTAAATATATTGAATTATATAGGAGATTAGAAATTTTATATCGATTACAAGTACCAATTGATCCTATAAAACAAGTAATTTTATTTTATTATTTATGTAGCATAAAAATACTAGAAATAATAATAATTCTAATAATACTGGAAATAATTCAACATTTAATAATTCTTCTTTAAAAGAAAATTTAACTCAATTACCTTTGAGTAAATTTATTTTAAGTAAACATTTAAAAATGAATTTATCCATTAATAAACATTTGCAGTTAGATAATTTTGTATATGATAAAAAAGAGATAGAAATAAAAAACAAAACTAATAATAGTCATTCAAAAGATAATTCAAAAAAATTTGAATCAAAAAAACCATTATTAATAACATGTGAATATAAATATACAAATAATCAAAATTTAATTAAAAAGAATTATCCAAATAGAATAATAAAATATAATCCAATTTTTACAAAGAAAAAAAGACATGTTTCTCTTAGTCAAGAGAAAATAATAAATAAATCAATCAGAAATAATTCTCAAAAGAAAATAAATCATATTCAAAAACATAAAATAACAGATTTATCAGAAAGAGAAAATTCAATATTAAGTAATTTAAATCAATATGAATATATTAAAAGTAATAGTAAATCAAAAGAAAAAAATTGGATTTCTTTTATTCAAAGTAAGACTCAAAGGGCAAGAGAATATAGTATGAGAGTAAAACAAATTAATATTGGAAATAGTATTAATCATAATTCTAGAGATAATAAAAATTCAAGTACTTCAAAAAGTAAAAGTAGTATTAGTAAATCAAAAAAAAAAATAAAAGGAAGGTCAAATTCTAATGTATCTTTTTTTAAACCAAATTTATTGAATAATATTTCTTTTTGGTCAAAAAAAATTAATTTAAATGAGGAAAAAAAGAAAAAGGATAAGAGTTTAAATCAAATAGATAAAAATAAAAAATCAAGAAATTTTAAAAGTGATAATAATAATATGTTTTTTAAAAGTGGTTCTATTGAAAATAATAAAAAAAATATTTTATCATCATCTTCACTTTCAATTAATATTAATACAGCATATAATCAAAAAGATGGAAATTATAGATTTGTAAATAATAAAACAAATAAAAAATGTTTTAATAAAAATTATAATAAATTTATTAATAATAATGCCAATGATGCATTAGGTACAAATTATGCTGAAATTTATATTAAAAAAAATATGCTTAAAAATTCTTTTGATAATAATAAAAATTTTTCTATTAGTAATAAAAATATAAATCACAAACCTTTAATTTATACAAAAATTAAACAAGGAAAAATAAATTCATATAAAAATTAGAGTATATTTAAGTTGATAATTATTATTTAATAATTAATTAAAAATTATATATATGTATAATAAGTTTATAATATTTATATTATTTATAAATTTATATTTCAAAAATAATAAAATAATAATTATATTATCTTATTATCATAAAAAACAAAAAAAAAATTCAATATTTTTAATTAATTATTTTTTTATTATTTTTAGATTTTTAATTAAATAAATAAAATAATGTCAAGTTTAATATTATTAAGTCCAAATAATAAAATAGTTAAAAAACAAGATTTTCAAAAAGATAATTCTCAAAAATCAAGAAATAGTTTAAGTGATAATTTTGGAAGAAGAGAATCAAATTTAACAAAGACTTCATTTAATGAAATTAATTCAAAATATTCACTTAATAAAAATTTACAATTAAGACCTTCCTTATTATCATTAAAAATTCAAAAATCAGATAAAGAACTTTTTTCTAATAAAAGAAAAGATGCTTTTGGTAATGAAATTTTAAAAGGTTCTAAAGAACATAAAGTAAGTTTTATTGATCAAGTTTCATCAAAAAAAATATCAGAAATTGTTCTTCTTGATAATTATTATTATATAAATAAAAATAATAATGATCCCTATGAATTATGTAAATGCAATTCATCTTGTTATTTATTTTAATAATGTTTTCATTTTAATTTAATCAATTTTATAATTTAGATATTAACATTTGATATTAATAATTGTATTTATTAAAATCAAAGATATTATTTATGGTGTATATTATAATTCTAAATTTACATAATCATATTTTAATTTTTAACAAATTTGTAAAATATGTGTTAATGTTAAAAGAAGTATATTTAATAAAAATGAAATTATAATCTCTTTTATAAATATAAATAATTTAAATGTAATAAATGGAAAAAAAGATATTTTTACATCATTTTTAAAATTAAATAATAAATATATAATAATATAAATGAAAAAAAAGTAAAATAATTTAAAAATTTCAATAATAAAAAATTTATGAAACATTTCTTACTAGAAACAAAAAATAACATTTCAAAAAAAAAATTACTTCCCATAATAATAATTCTAATAACTCTAATCCTAATAATAATATTAATAATAATAATAATAATGAAATCATCATCATCTTCACAAAAAAAATTCCTCCCATTAATATGTGATTCAAACCTTCCTCAAAAAAATTGTTTAGGAGGTTGGTTTTATAAAATAGAAAAAAAAAACTCAGAAAAAAATTCTCTCTTTGTAAAAAATCACAATTGGAATTTTATATTTATAACAACAAATATTAAAACACAAAAAGGAAAAAATCTTTTAAAAGAAAATTCCCTTTTCTTAAACAAAAATAACATATCAATACATTTAATGTGTTTAGAAGATACATTTTACATAGACGAACCAAAAAAAGCATATGAAGAAATATCAGAAATATTAAAATATGTAAATGAAGAAAAGATAAACATAAAAGGAATTCATATTGATTGTGAACCACATGCAAGAGAAGATTGGAAAAATGGAACAAATGATAAAAAAAATGAAATTTTTAATAATTATTTAAAAGTAATTGAATATGGTAGAAAAGCAATTAATGAATTTAAACCTAATATTACTTATTCTGGAGCTGTTGCTTGGTGGTATTCTAATAAAGTAAAAAATAAAGAATTAAATTTTGGAAGAGGATTTGATTTAGTTAATAAAGATAGATTTGATTTTATTGTTCCTATGATTTATGATGGTGCTGGAGGAAGTGTTAAGAAAGTTATTGAAAGATCTAATGATTATTTTAATGATAATGTTGGAGTTGTTATTGGAATTAGTGTTAAGGATTATGATTATTTAATTTTTAATAATGTTATTGAGGAAATTAAGAATATTAGAGCAAGTAATCAATTTTTTTATGGAATTTCTATTTTTGCTAATCATTATTATCCGGATTGGGATGATTTTTAATTTTGCTTTGTTTTTTTTTTGTTTGAATTAAATTTCTTTTGGTTATTTTTTTTAAATTTTTAAATGTTTTATTTAATTTTTATGTTTATTTAATTAAAATTATTTCTAATATAAAATAATGATAATAAACTAATTATTTATATTTTGTCATTTAAAAATATATATATTTATATACTATAATTAATGTACATTAATTTAATAATTAATATATTCATTTAAAATTAATTATGAACCAATATCAAAAGTTGGAAAAGTAACTTTTTTTTCAAAACTTTTTATATTAAAAGATAAATTTCTTTTCTTATTCAAAATTGAATTTGGTTTATTTTTTTTATCCTCAACTATAAAATTATCTTCTTTAAATTTATTATAAAATCCAATTGCTTCAGAATATCTTTTATTATTATATATTTTTGCTGTATTTACATTAACAACACTTTTAGTTCTTTCAATAATAGGACTTTGATTTCTATTATCTTCAATATAATTATCAGTCTTGCTCATAGAAAGATCACTTAATTTACTAATAGCTTTATTTTCCAAATTAGAATTAATTTGAAATATTTTAGAAAACATATTCCTTTTTTTAACTAAAGTACTCATATCACTTAAAGCATCTTTTTTACCAAAATTATTCCTTTGCAAACTACAAGAAATCCCTGAACCAAAATTTAAAGCAATAGATTCAATCATATAATCAGCTAAAAAACTCATAGAAGTAAATAAAAAAGTTGAAAAATAAAATTGAGAAGAAGATAAAGTATTAAAAATAACCCCATAAGAATTAAAAAAAGTAACATATTGAACAATCATTAAAAAAATAATATATAATAAAAAAGTAGAAGTAAACATAATTAAAGGAAATAAAAAAGTAATATATCTCATACGTAAAAATAAAGTAATACTAACAGAAAAAATAATATTAGTATAAGTTTTAAGTGACATATACCATAAAGTTCCATAATCACCTCTTGTATTAATAATCCTTCCAAAATCAGAAAAACAAATTAAATAAAAAATAACAAAAGCAAAAGCAAAACCTTTAAATAAATTAAAAGTAAATCTCCATAGAGAAAAAATAGGATGAATTTCTCTACTTTCTCTATATAAAAAAGGCATAAATCTTTTAACTTGTTCAGAATCACTTTCTAAAACATCAAAATCTGTCAAAGCTTGAACACCAAGTGGTAAAGCAGTAAAGACTAAATTATAACAAGTAATAAACCAATCATCAATTATAGTTTGTCCACTTCCCATATTAAAAAAAGCATATACAAATTGTATAATAGAAAAAATAAAATTTTTATAAAAAAAATAAATAATCATTTTACTAATTCTATTATTATTAGTTCTTCCATGAAAAAAAAGTAATTTTCTTAAAAATTTAAATTCTCCAATTGCAAAATCACTTGCTTGAACTGCTCTCATTCCTTCTTCACCATAAATTCCAATTCCTAAATGCGCTTCCATTATCATTGAAACATCATTTCCTCCATCACCAATTGCAAGTGTAATTGCATTTTTATCAAATTTTTTTACTTTTTTTACAACAATACTTTTTTGAAGTGGTGATACACGACAACAAATAACTGTACTAGCTTTAACTGCAATATTAAGGAATTTATTAGTATCATTTTTATCATGAAAAATTCCTGTTAAAATTGGTGATTCTATTATTATACTGAAAGGATATTGTTTTGAATTATCTTTATTTGAATTTTGATTATTTGAGTTTTTTTTATTTATTGTGTTTAAATTAGATGTGAAAAAATTACAATTACAACATCCAATTGTATTACTTATTATACTATTTGCATTTTGACTTAAAATGTTTAAGGCACTTCCATCATTTATGTTTATATTATTTACACTATTTATATTACTATTATTTATACTTTTTCTATTGTGAGATGGACTTAAATTACATTCACTATTATTGTTTTTGATTTCATTGTTATTTTTATTACTCTCTTTGTTGTTATCATTATTAGAATTTATTTTACTTTTTAGTTTATATTCATTTTCAAATACAGCATATTCTTGAAAAAATTGAGAAATTTCTGGAAAAATAGAATTTCTTGTTCTTTCACTATGATTATTATGATGATGATGAAAAAAAATTCTAAATATTTTTTGAGATTTTGATATTAAATTACAACTCAAAGCAATATTTTCAGCAGTATCAATTTTATCACCAGTTAAAACCCAAATTTTAATACCAGCCATTCTTAAATCTTTAATCGTCTCAGGAACTTTATCTTGTAATTTATCTTCAACCATAGTAGCACCAATTAATTCTAAATTTTGTTCAATTTCATCATAACATTGTTCAACAATTTTAGCTTTTTTTGCTAAATTCATTTCACCAGATTTTAATTTTTTATTCCATTTATTATATTCATCTTCATTAATAATTTTATAAGCAATCATTAAACATCTAAAACCTTTACAAGATAATTTATCAATACATTTTAAAGTAAAACTTGAATGTGGATCATCTTTTGAATTTTTAGACATTCTTTTACTTATTTCACAATCAGCACCTTTTGAATATAATTTAATAACATTATTTTTATCTCTTATAATAATACTCATTCTCTTTCTTTCAGAAGAAAAATTTAAAACATTTAAAACTGTAAATGATTGAATTGAATCTCCTATTCTAATTTCTCTTAAATCATTACTTGATTGTAAAAAAACAAAACCTTGTTCATATGAAGTTTTTACTAATTCAACATCATCTGGACTTACTCCAGAATATTCTGAAATTTTATTACAAACACATTCATGTGCAATTGATATTGCTGTCCAAAATTCTTTTATTACTTGAGTCTCTTTATCTAAAAATCTAGAAGAATTATCCAATGACATATTTGGACTTATCATTTTTTTTATTAAATTACCAAAATAATTTCTTGGAATTTTTATTATTGGAAATGTTTTTTTATTTCTTTTTGAGAATATTTCATCATTTGTATAATTATTTTCTTTAATTGAACTAAAACTTTCTTTTAATGTTTTATCATATTCATAACATTTACCATAAATTACACAATATTTAAATTCCATTTTATTTGATGTTAATGTTCCTGTTTTATCACTAAAAATATAATTTACATTTCCTAATTCTTCATTTATTGAAACTGTTTTTGCTCTTGCAAATTTATTTCTTATTTTAGAATACATTTCTACATCCCATGATATAAAAAATCCTTGTGCAATTTTTACTATTTCCATTGTTATTATTAAACTAATTGGAATTAATGTATTTAATAATAGAAAATATGTGAAAAAAGTTATAAAACTTTCTACTTTAATTGAACGTTCTAATAATATAAATTTTTCATAAAAATCTTTATGTAAAATATAAGTTTGATGATGAACAAATGAACTAATTGCACATAATATCATTAAAAATATAAAAATACCAATTAAAAATTTATTCATTTTCTTTTCTATAAGTGACATTTTTGTTCTAGGCATTTTTGAATTTAAAATAATTTTATTATTCATTCCTGTATAAAGAACAAATCCAATAATCCAACTTGTATTTTTTAATATACTTCCTTTTAATAACATTTGTCTTTGATTAATTGGAAAACTTGAATCATTAATTTGATTAATAAAAGTGTTGGTACTACAATTATTATTAAGATTCCTAATTTTTAAAGTAATATTAATTCTCCCATCTAATTTATGTAAATCTGAATTTGGGTAATCACATTGACAAAAACCTTTAATTGTCATTCCATAAAATTTTTTACAATCTTCAATTTTTTCTTCAGGATAATCTAATTTATTTTTAAAAAAACCTTTTAAATTATTATTAGCAATTTTTGGTTTTAAATTTTTTTCTCCATCTAAAGATGAAGTTTCAACATAAGACATTCCATCATTTAAATTACTATCAATAATAATCATATCACAAGGAATTTGTTTATTTTCATAAATTAAAATTATTTCACCAACATTAAGAGAAGAACTAATACTTTTAATGAATTTTCCATCTCTAAAAACAGTAACTTCTTCATTATTATTTAATCTATCATAAGCTAATCTTGCTAAATCTTCAATTAAATCTCTTATCATACTTACCATTAAAACAAATAATAATGGAATTATTGCAGTTACTGAAGTTAAAGGACTTATTAATGGAATTGATTGTATTATTGCAGTTGCTAAAAAATATACATTTGGTAATCTTGCAAATTGAATTATTAAACTTTTTGGAATAAATGTTAGAAAATTATATTTTGTTGTTGTTATTTCATTATTTTTATAATTATATGTTGATTTATTTTTTTTATTATCGTTTAAATAAAATTCATAAAATTTATCTTTTATTATATTTGTTTTTACACTTAAAGAAGATAATTTATTTTTCATATTATTATTATTATTATTATTATTATTATTCTTATTATTATTGTTATTATTGTTATTATTCAAGTTGCTATTTTCTATATTTTTATTATTACTGTTATTAAGATTAAAAATATTACTATTTTCATATTCTTTTTGTTCTTCTAGTATACTATGAAGATTTTTTACATTTTCACTAAATTCTTTTAAATCAATTTCTTTACATTTATTACTTTCTTTTTTATTTATATTTTTTAAGTTTGATATATGAAATTTAAAATCATCTTTTGTTTTAAAATTATTATTATTTTTAGTCTTTGGTAGTGAATCTTTTGATAATATTAATCTTTTTTCTCTTTCTTTTTGATCTAATAATGAATTGTTTTCTCTTGATTGTTGGGTTACTTTTATTTGAATTGTGTTTGAAAGGTTATGATATATATTTTCATTATCATCTTTTTTATCATTCATTTATTTTTTTAAAATATTGAAAAATAATTTATTAAATGTAATTATTATTATTTTAATCATTAAAAATTATAATTTGAATCTGATTATTCTAATTATAATTTATACTTTTATTTTTAATTTTATTCATAATTTATTTTAAATTTTCTTTTTATTATATTTATTTATTTTGAAATGGAAATTAATATATATTATAAAATTTATAATCTTTTTATTTATTTTTTGGGCAGATTTTTTTCTTAATAATATAAATAATATAAATTTAAACTTATTTTTAAAATAGATAGTTTTCATTATCCTTACCATCATTAAATTATTATCATTTATTTATAATTATTAGTGTTTATTAAAACCTTTTTCTAAATAGATTTGAATAGAGAACAATTAAAATTATTTTAAAATGGTTTATTTATTTTTTATAATTAAACAAAATAATTAATCGAAATTATTTGTTAATTTATTTTTTTAAACCCAAAAATATTAATAAAAAATATTATAATGAAAGGTATTATGATTACAATAAAAATGGAAATCATTTTTAATTTATTTTTATTAATTTTAGGTAATTTAATTATACAATTTGATTGATTAATAGAATTAAATATATTATTTTTATCATTTATATGTTGAAAATTAAAATTTGATATATCCAAAAATTTCAAAGACAAACATTGATTAAACATATTACACATATCAGTTACATTTTCCGTATTAAAATTTTTTAAATTTAAACTTTTTATTGATGAACAATTATAAAACATATATTTCATATCTACAACATTTTTAGTATTAAATTTACTTAAATCTAATTCCTGTAATGATATACAATTACAAAACATAAAACTCATATCTTTTACTTTTTCTGTATTAAAATTTTTTAAAATAATATTTTTTAATGATGAGCATTTATAAAACATAAAACTCATATCAATAACATTAATAGTATTAAAACAACTTAAATCTAATGTTATTAAAGAAGAACAATTATAAAATAAATTATTCATTTCTTCAATTTTTATAGTATTGAAATTTAAAAATTGAATTGAAGATAAAGATGTACATTCATAAAATAAGCTATTTATATCATTTAAATTTTTAGAATTAAATTTAGAAAAATCTAATGAAATTAATTGTTTACAATGTTTAAACATCCATCTAATATTTTTAATAATCTTATCTTTTTTAAAAGATATTTTTATATTATATTTTCCTGTCTTATTAAAAACATAGTTAAAATTAAAATCAATTTTTTTATTATCTATATATAAATCAATTCCATTTTTAAAATCAATTTTATTTTCAAATCTTTTATCCTTTCCTTTACTATGTATAAAATAATTCAAAATTTTAATTTCTTTATATAAATCAATTTCTCTAATATTATAAATTCCATTAATTTCATTCATAAAAATTTTCTTTCTCTTAAAATTTAAAATTTGTTTTTCAATATCATCAATAATACTTTTAAAATAGATACCTCTATTTAAATTATTTTTTTTTAACATTCCACAATGTATTCCAATAATATGTAAACTATCACTTAAAATTAAAGGAGAACCAGAAGAACCAAATTCAGTTGAAGCAGAATGAAAAACTTGAATACTATCTTTAATATTATTTATTTTTCCTTCAGCAAATGAAACTTCATTTCCTTTTGGATATTGAATTATTACTAAATTATCATTTTTATATTCATCTTCTGGATTATTAATATTTATTTTTTCATCAATTTCAAAATAATTTTCAATATTATCATCATCTAATATTTCTATACAAGTATAATCTAATTCAGGATTTGTACATTTAAATCTATTTGCATTTATTTCTATTTTTTTTATTATGTTATTATGTGATATTGTTATTATTGAATTATTTACTAATTTTTTTTCGTTAATTATATGATTATTTGTAAATAAAAATTTCATTTCTTTATTTTTTATTTTTAATTTACAAAAAAATCCTGAACCAATAATATTATCTTGTAAAATTTTACAAGTTGCATCAACTTTTGAATTATATCTTAATACTTTATTTAAAGGAATAATATTTTTTTCTCCAATTATATAATTTTCAGGTATAAAATCCATTAATATTTAAAAAAAATAATTTTAAAAAAAAATAAAATAAAAAAAAAAAACAAAATAAAAATGGAAAGTATTTTCCATAAAATAGAAACCCAAAAAATACCAAAAAAACCAGAAATCCACAATCAAGAAACCCAATTATCAAAAAACAACTTTACATTTTGTTACATAATAGGAAAAGGTGGTTTTGGTAAAGTATGGAAAGTAGAATATAAAAAAACAAAAGAAACATTTGCATTAAAGCAAATGTCAAAATTAAAAATAATAGATAAAAAAAGCGAAAAATCAATAAATTCAGAAAGAAAATTTCTCTCAAAACTTCACAATCCATTTATAGTAAATATGCATTATGCATTTCAAGACAAAGAAACATTATATTTAGTAATGGATTTATTAATAGGAGGAGATTTAAGATATCACATAAGTCGTCATAGAAAATTTTCAGAAGAACAAACTCGTTTTTTTATAGGTGGAATAATTTTAGCTTTAGAATACATTCATTCAAATAATGTTATTCACAGAGATATTAAACCAGAAAATTTAGTATTAGATAATAATGGTTATGTTAGATTAACTGATTTTGGTATTGCTAAAGAAAATTTAATTGATAATTCAAGTGAAACAAGTGGAACACCTGGTTATATGTCACCTGAAGTTATGAATAGTAGTAATCATTCTTTTCCAGTTGATTTTTTTGCTATTGGTGTTATTGGATATGAATTTATGAAAGGTGTCAGACCTTATATTGGAAGAAGTAGAAAAGAAATTAAGGAACAAATATTATCAAGACAAGCTAAAATTAAAGAAGAAGATTTAGGTAAAAGTTGGTCTAGTGAAAGTGCTGATTTTATTAATAAATTACTTATGAGAAGACCTGAAAATAGATTGGGATTTAAAGGAGTTTTTGAATTGAAAGAACATCCTTGGTTTAAATATTATCCTTGGGATGATTTAGAAAATAAAACTCTTCCTAGTCCTTTTATTCCTGAAAATAAAGATAATTTTGATAAAAGATATTGTGAAAGTGTTGATAGAATTGGCGAAGAAACTAGAATGAGATATGAAGATATTTTAATTGATGGTGAATATCAAAAAGTTTTCCTTAATTTTTTTTATAATAAGGATTTGGAAAGGGAAAAAAATATTGAGAAAGAAAAAGGTAAAAGTAATAATAATGGGAATAATAAAAGGAAACATAGAAATGGGAATTTAAATAATATTAATAATTATAATTTATCAATTGGGAAAAATAATGGAATTTTTAATACTATTAATATAAGTAATATTTCTAATGGAAATGAATATAATGAAAGTCAAATTAATAATAAAAAAAATAATAATAAATTGGATAATCATACTAAACATAAAAGACCTTTATCACATTCATATAGTACTAAAGATGTTAATAATTCAAAAAAGAAAGAATATGAAAATAATCTTAATAAAAATAAAAATAATGAAAAAATTAATGATAAAAATAATGATAGTGGGAAACAAAATCAGAATTTATTTAATTTTCTTTTACAAAATAATAATAATAATATAATATTTAATTATAATCCTCAAATTGTTAATAGAATTTATTCTTCTTCATTTTTGAGTCCACAACAAAGAAATATTAAACAATATTTAAATAAATATCATACAAATAATGAAGTATTAAAAAAAAGTGAAAAAAATAAAAAAAATAAATTTTGTAGAGTTAGTAGTGCTAGTTCTTTATTCAATAAAAATTATCAATATTTATTAAATCAATTAAAATCAATGACTAAGACAAATAATAATAATAAAGGTAATAAAAATTCAAAACAAATTTATAATATTTATTCACGTAAAAATTAATTCAAATTTTAAAAATTTGTATTAGTAATTAAAAATATAATTTTATAAAAAATAAAAAATATTTGTAGTATAAAAAAATAATTTCTAATATTATATTACAATTATAAAAAAAAATAATATTTAAAAGATATAAAATTATTTTGACAGATTTTTTTTATTTATTATTGATTGAAAATGAATTTTATAAAATAATTCAAAGGTACATATCATTTATTAATTGATGTTTTATCATATGATTTAAATATTATCAAAACTTCTTCATCTTTAATTTTATGTTCTTTATTATTTATTTTTTCATTAAAATAAATATTCTAAATAAGCTAATATTTAATTCATTATTATATTCTATCCTAATATAAAAGTGTTCACAACTAATTATTTTTATTAATATCTACATTTATTTCTTTAATTTCTTCCTTATCTGTATTTTTTA
>JAEEGK010009625.1_pt1 | contig 22513 bp, 23 predicted proteins | sample 8958771 | NCBI WGS metagenome assembly JAEEGK01 (sample SAMN16246547, study PRJNA631951) | gut metagenome | biome: gut microbiome; feature: rumen; material: SC-attached | host: Bos | place: Iran: Karaj | collected 2018-10 | reverse complement strand
CGCGAATGGCTCAAGTATTTGGACTTCGAAGACCCGACGATTTCCATCCGCAAGATTTCGCCGATTGACAAGCGCTTGGTGCTGATGGCGCGTGCTGCCATCCGTCCGCCGGAGGTGCTGCTGCTCGACGAACCGACGCAAGGCCTCAAGGGCGAGTACCGCGAAAAGCTGTTCCACCTGTTGCAACTGCTTTCGATGCAGACGACCATCATCCTGGTAAGCCACTACGAAGAGGAATGGCCGCCCTGCATGACGCATCTCCTTAGAATGCCGAAGTTCTCGCTGTAGTAATGTTAAACGGGAATGTAAGGCTATGGGGTATGAGCACGCACCCTATCGGGTGCTTTGGGGTATGGGCTCGGCACTTCGTGCCTTTGGGCTATGAGCTTATTTTAATTAAAAGTGCTCAAAGCGAGCTTGCGAGCGTCCCCAAAGCGAAGCGACCTCAGAGCACTTCAGTGCGACCCCATAGCTACCGTCACCAACCACTAACCACCAACCTCCAGACTGATTTTACTAAGTTCTAAGCTCTAAGTTCTACCAACTAATTCTTAAAAGGTCCCGAAATGAATTTCTTATACGTTGCAGTCGGCGGTGCTCTCGGTAGCGTACTTCGCTACTTCCTTTCGCTTGTGATTCCGAAGGCGGCCGGATTCCCGTGGCCGACGTTTGTGGCGAACGTTCTCGGTTGCTTTTGCATCGGGATTTTTTCGGGTCTGTTCCTCAAGTGCGACAGCCTTTCGCCGAACCTCAAACTGTTCTTGGTGACGGGCTTTTGCGGTGGCTTTACCACGTTCAGCACGTTTGCAAATGAAAACCTCGTGCTTCTGCAAAACGGTAAGATAGGGATGTTCGCAATTTACGCGCTTGCAAGTTTTGTGCTTGGAGTTGCCGCCTGCGCCGGCGGAATTTACTTGATGGGCTACAATCGGTGACTGGTCTTGACTAATAACCAATAGTCAACCATTTTGTTAAAAAAATTAAATGTGAACGCATTCCTGTAGTAATTTATGTATTTTCTTATGACCAATCTTAGGTTGGTTGTAAAAAAGAAAACAAGCTATTAATCTATCAGGAGTTTATAATGGCAAAAATGGCAAAAAAGGTTTTGCTTCTTTGTGGCGATTTTACCGAAGACTATGAAACCATGGTCCCGTTCCAGTCGATGTCCATGTTGGGTTACCAGGTGGATGCCGTGTGCCCCGACAAGAAGGCCGGCGAAACTGTTGCTACGGCAGTTCATGATTTCTTGGGGGAACAGACTTATTCCGAGTCTCGTGGCCATAACTTTGCTCTCACGGCGGATTTCGATGCTGTGCAGGTGAAGGATTACGAAGGCTTGTTCATTACGGGTGGCCGTGCTCCGGAATACATCCGTTTGAACGAACGTGTGCTCAAAATCGTGAAGGAATTTTTCAAGGCTAAAAAACCGGTGGCTGCTATCTGCCATGGTCCGCAAGTGCTTGCCGCTGCAGGCGTGCTGAAAGGCTACAAGGCGACGGCTTACCCGGCTGTAGGACCGGACATCACTCTTGCCGGTGGTACGTATGTGCCTGTGAATGTTGACGAAGCTGTCGTAGATCGCAACTTGGTAACGGCTCCGGCATGGCCTGGCGATACGGCGATTGTCCGCGAATTCGTGAAACTCATGGGCGCAAAGATCAAGATTTAATTTTCGCGCACTTTTGCGTTTTTAAGGCGCTTTAAAAATTGCACACTTCAAAAAGACATATACTTCGGTATCTGTCTTTTTTTTGTCATTCAGAACCCGAGAAATCTAGTCTCAAAGAGTCTTGGATCCTTCGCATTGCTCAGGATGACGGACTGCGATTTGTTAAATTAAAGCAAAATTCTTTACCCATATCTCAAAGCGAGCTTGCGAGCGACCCCATAGCCCAAAGGCTCGTAGAGCCGAGCTGTAAACATGCAACTGAATGAACAGAATATCTTGAGTGCCTTGCGTGCAGTCCAGGACCCGGACTTGCACAAGAATATCGTGGAATTAAACTTTGTTCAAAATCTGAAGATCGAGGGCTCGAAAGTTTCCTTTGATTTGCGCCTCACGACTCCGGCATGCCCGATTCGTGACCGCTTCAAGGACCAGTGCATTGCCATCGTCAAAAGTCTTGGCGCAAGCGAAGTCGAGGTGACGCTCACGTCTTCACAGGGCCGCGTGGGCGATGACAATTCCGCCGCGAAGGCTCCGCAGAATTCCCATATTGGCGAAGTGGCGCACGTGGTCGCCGTTGCCAGTGGCAAGGGCGGTGTCGGTAAATCGACCGTGACGGCGAACCTCGCCATGGCGCTCAGCCTCTCCGGTGCCCGCGTAGGCATTCTCGATGCCGACATCTACGGCCCGAGTATGGGGCTCATGTTCGGTATAGACAAGGCTCCCGAAGTTTTCGAGGACAATACGATTGCGCCGGTCGAGGCGAAGGGCGGCATCAGCATCGTCTCCATGTGCATGTTCGCGGACTCTGACAAGGCGACCATCTGGCGTGGACCGATGGTTTCGCAGATGATTCAGCATTTCATCCATCACGTGCGCTGGGGCAAGCTCGATTATCTCCTTGTCGACTTTCCTCCGGGAACGGGCGACATCCAGCTCACGCTCACGCAGAACTGCCCCATGGCAGGCGCGGTTGTCGTGACGACTCCGCAAGAGGTGGCTCTCGCCGATTGCCGCAAGGGGATCGCCATGTTCGATAACGTGGGCGTTCCTGTCATCGGTGTCATCGAGAACATGAGCTATTTCATTTGTGATGAATGCGGCAAGCACCACAATATTTTCCCTGCTGGTGGCGGCCAAAAAATTGCGGAAAAGTGGGGCGTTCCGCTTATCGGAAAAATCCCGCTGGAACCTGCCGTTGCCGGTTGCGGCGATGAAGGTACTCCGGCGGTGCTTCGCTACCCGAACTCCGAATCGGCAAAAGTCTTTATGGAAGCTGCAGAAAATGTGGTTCGCACGCTTTCGATGTTTGCGTCCGAGGGAGATGGTATTCTTAAGAACTTCAATTACGATTTCGAACAGTTGCCCGTGGAGGAAGCATGATCCAGCCAAAGAAAGTTTTCAGGACAAAAGAGGGAAAGCTCGGTTTTGAATGGAATGACGGTACTCGCGGCGTTTGCGATGTACGTACACTTCGCTTAGCTTGTCCGTGCGCGCTGTGTGTCGATGAGCACACCGGAGAAAAACTTTTGGACGATTCGACTGTTCCCTTGGATGTAAAACTTGATCATGTCCAGTCGATAGGACGCTATGCAGTGGGACTTTCCTTCAGTGATGGTCACCGTTCGGGAATTTACCCGTATGATAAACTCAAGGAATTGACGAAATCAGCATAAAAAACCATATTTGAAAGAGTCGAAGACGGTTTGTCCAAGACGAAAGGTGTTGTATTTATGAGTGATTTTAACGAAGCTCTTTATTTTCGTGACTTGAATCGGTATCCTACGCTGACTCCGCAGGAGGAATCCGCGCTGTTGAAAATCATCAAGAACGGTGAAACCGAAGAAATTCGAAAGTCTGCCTTGCAGCGCCTTATCCGTGGTAACTTGCGATTTGTGGTGAGTGTCGCCCGTAAGTACCAGGGACGCGGTCTCTCGCTTTTGGATCTTATCAACGAAGGTAATCTCGGTCTATTCAAGGCGGCAAAACGCTTTGACATGGACAAGGACGTGAAGTTCATCAGCTACGCTGTGTGGTGGATCCGTCAGTCCATCCAGAAGGCTTTGTTCGAACAGGTGGGCGCCGTCCGCATTCCGCCAAACAAGCTTGCTTTGGTGAACCGCTTCAAGCGTGCCTTGATGCAGAACGGCGGTGATTACGACAAGACTATTTCGATGGAGGAATTTTCCGCCTACGAACGCGATATCGTAGAAGTCATGGAAAAGATTGTCGATATTTCGCTCGATGCCCCGATTGGCGATGACGCCGGCGTTTCGAGTGCGGATTCCGTGAGTACGCTTATGGACGTGCTCGGCAGTGATGGCAACCAGGACGAGGACATGGAACGCGAAGAACGTCGCAAACTCATCCAGGAAACGTTGTCGTCCTTACCGCAGCGCGAAGAAGAAATCCTCCGCATGTTCTACGGCCTCGATACGGTCGAAGATACGACGCTCAAGGACATCGGCGAAGACCTCAAGCTTAGCCGTGAACGTGTCCGCCAGATCAAGAACAAGACTTTGCGTCGCTTGCAGAAGAGCAAGGAACATAAAGAAAAACTGGCCGACTTTTTGGAACTTTAATTGGAAGTCTGATGGCGAATACTTCATCTGCATCTCGTGCGGCGGCGTACCTTTTCTTGGTTGTTTTCTTTGGTGCGCTGGTTGCTTATGGCGGATACAAACTTTACAACAAGTATGGTCCTTCTAAAACTGTTGTGGATGATGTCCCGTTCGGGCTTGAATCCGGGACGTCGGTCCTGAACGGCGATGCGCCGAACTTCAAGGCCGATGTCGAAAGGCTTCCGGTGCAGGCTCAAGCTGAATTCCGCCGGGCGGGTGAACTTTCGCGGAGCGGGGCTGCAAAGGCTGCCTACGAAATCTATGATGCATTGGTGCTTTTGTACCCGAATGTCGACGCCGCGGTTTGGGGTGAAGTCAATACGTTGTTCAGCATGGACTCTGTGACGGAGACGATGCGTGACCGGGCGGATCTCCTGATTGGGCGCCTTATGGCGCGCTACCCGAATACGGGAATCAGCTTTTACTTGGACAGCCGTAAGTCGTTGTTGGCCGGGAATTTGACCGTGGCGCTTGAACTTGCGAAAATGGCGAGTACCCGGGCTCCGTCCATTTATGAAATCAGGCTTTGGTACGCCGAACTTTTGCTCAAGAATTCGAACACGAAGGAAGCGGCTCTCGAATGCCGGGCGGCTATCAGTCTTTCGTCGGGCGACTCGCAACGGGCGTTCGAGCTATTGGCGAAAGTCTATCATGATGCTGGCTCCTTGGACAGCTCTTCGCTTGTCGTAGAATATGCTTTGACGCAGTTCCCGCTCTCTTCGGAGTTGATGCTTTTGCGTGGCAACCTTGCCGAATACAATGGCAAGTTTGATGTTGCCGAAAAGACCTACCAGCGTATTCTCGCTTTCCGCCCGGATTTTGAAAAAGCTCGCCGTGCGATGGCGACCATTGGCGAAAAGGTTCCCCCAGGAAAGGACGGCTATGCCGGCTCTGCCAGGGACCGTGCGCAAGTCGCATGCGACATCCTCTCGCCGTTGGTGGAACGTTACCCTGAAAACTTGCCGCTCCGTGAAGCGCTTGGAATCGCTTACCTCAAGAACCACATGTTCGATTTGTCCCGCCGCGAATTCAACTACATCTTGAAAAACGATCCGGAATACCCGGACATAAAGCTTCGCCTTTCCGAGGTGGAACAAGCCCGCAGGGTGGTCATCGAGGAATTCAATAACGGGCTTACGGCCAACTTGAACCGTGCTGTCGATAGCCTCCGCGGGTCGATGGAGCCCGAACAGAAACATGATTTTTCGACCAAATTAGGCCATTATCTTGTTCGCTACGGCGCCTCTTCGCAGGAATTTTTCAAGAAGTACTCCTTGTCGAATTTTAAACAAGTGAAACGGTTTGTCTGGCAGGAATCCTTTTACGAAGCGCCATATCACCACACTTATACAATCGTCTTCGATAATTCGAACCGATTTAAGGAAGTCCATGTGACGGTCTATGATTCGTCATCGACTTCGAATCACTTGGGCGTCGCCCCTGAAATTTTTTCGAGACTCATGAAGCAAAATTCCAGAATATCCGGTATCGGCAACAATACGGGTGAAACCGTCTGCGGCGATGGCGTGGTCATGGATGCGGTCGTCTGGGAAACCCGCGACAACTTCGAAATCCTTGCCCGTATCGTCGGAAAACCCGCCGAAGTTCGTATGGTCCGCCTGGATCGCAGCACTTTGCCTCCCACGGGCATGAAACTTTGCGATTATCTGCCGCTTTTACTGGAATTTTAGCTCGTAAATATCTATTTTGTGTCTGTATGTTTTTAGGTCGTTTTATAGCGCTGTTCCTGTTTGTCGCCCTGTTGGATGGTTGCACGTGTTGTGCATATCTGAATCACATGTTCAATGCGGAAAGGCTCTACGACGAAGCGACCGAATTGCGTACGGCGCGTCTGGATAGCGTCCCGGACGAGACTCAGTCCTATCCGGGCAGCGAAGAATCGCAAAAGTATGAAAAAATAATCGAAAAAGGTTCCCGCGTGCTGGAGCGTTTCCCGGACAACAAGAAACGTACCGCCGAAGCAGTGTTCCTCATCGCGGAATCCTACAGGCACAAGGCCGACTGGCCCAAGGCTATCGTCAAGTACGATGAATATGAACGCTATTTTGCTGACAACGATTCCATGCGTGCCGTAGAATACCAGCGTGCCTATTGCCTCTACCGCAACCAGGAATACAATATCAGTCGCTTTGCGTTGGAACCCGTCGTGGCGTCCAAGGATCACCCGTATTACTTCCAGGGACTGAATTTGCTTTCGCTTCTGGACGAAAAGTCGGAAGCGCCCGAGCAGGCAATTGCCGCTTTGGAGGCCGTGCTTGCCGATACGAGCGGAACGCCCTACATGAAGGGCAAGGCGCATTTCCGCTTGGCAGGGCTTTACTTCAAGATGGAAAGTTGGGACAAGGCGCACCAGCATTACAATGCGAAGGAAATCAAGATCCTGAACGAGCGCGAACGCCAGACGGCTGGCGAGCAGTCTGCGGAATGCCTGGCGAACGATAAAAAGTATTTGCAGGCTGCCGATGAATTCAAGGAACTTTACAAGGTCGAGGAATACGAAAAGAAACGACCGTTTTACTTGGTCCGTATCGGTGAACTCACGCTTTTGGCGGGGCGTAACGCCGACGCTTTCGTGATATTTAACAAGATCAATACGGAATATCCGAAGACGGAATCCTCTTCCCGTAGTTACTTCAATATGGGCGATTACGAGCAGACTAAAAAGATGGATTATGAACTTGCGATGGCCTATTACGACAGCAGCTACATTGCAAGGTCCATAAGCGAATATGCCCGCAAGTCCCGTGAACGCCGCAATGCCTTGAGAAACCTTATCTCGATGCGCGACCGTAATCAGGAACTTCTCGAAAGCAAGGATTCCATCCCTGACATGAAATCGTTCTATAAAACTGAATTCATGATAGCGGAACTTTTCTTGCTCAAGCTTTCCGAAGCGGACAGCGCCATTGCGAGACTGACGAACGTAATCGAAAACTCTAATGATTCTGCCAGCGTCATGCGAGCTTCGTATGCAAGGGCGTTTGTCTATGACGAGTTTCTGCACGATCCCGATACCGCGGAAGAAATGTACAAGGAAATCATCGAAAAGTTCCCGAATACCGATTACGCGAAGCAGGCGCAAACGAACCTCGGTATGCGTGTCACGATGAAAACGCGCGAAGACGAGGCTAGAGACCGCTACATGATTGCCGAAAGCTTGTGGACTGTGGCTTCCGAGATGCCGGTAACCAAGATGGACCAGGTGGACTCCGCTTACGCGACTGCATTTTTCGCATTTGATAGTTTGTACAAGGATTATCCGCAGACGCAGTCGGGCATCCAGGCGCTTTACATGAAGGCTATTTATTTCCAGATGTCCCCGGAACGTCTCGATAGTGCCGTTGCCATTTACCGTACGCTTCGAGATCAGCATGGCGCGACGCCGTGGGGCAAACGCGCTGCATACTTGCTCAATACGCGTATTTCGATAACCGATGACGAATTGGCCCGCTTGCGCAAGCGCACGGCCCAGAACATCGAAAATATCGACAAGAAATCCGGGCAGTATTACGAAGAATTGAATGCCAAGCCCGCAGAAAGAAAGGCTGAAATCATTAGCAAGGAAGATGAAATCCTAGAGAATACGTACAACAGTATGTACGATTTTGAATAGGGGGCGCCATGTTCGCCCGGCTTTCCTTTGTAATTTTACTCTGTACATTGTTTGCCTTTTCGGGGTGCAGCGGAGCGACACACCGTAGGGGTTACGACCGTATGGGCGGAAAGCCTGTGTATGCTCAGAAGAAGGCCAAAATCGGTTATACGTTCTCGGGCGATGCCAGTTTTTATGGTCGGGGCTTTGACGGCAAAAAGACCGCAAGCGGTGAATATTTTGATAAGGATGACTTTACCTGCGCTCACCGGACACTTCCGTTCGGTACGAAACTGAGAATCGTACGCAAGAAAACTGGCGCATCTGTAGTGGTGCGCGTCAATGACCGTGGCCCGTTTGTCAAAAAGCGGGTGCTGGACTTGAGCGAAGCGGCGGGGAAGGCCCTTGGGCTGGACAAGGCTGGACACGCACAGGTCACCGCGACGGTGATAGAATAAGGCTTCCTGTGCATCGTCATTCTTCTTCGAAGCTTGACTTGTTCGCCTCGGTAATACGAAAGCAAGCTTTCGCGCTACTCTCGGCTCCTTCGTCATTCTTCTTTGAAGCTTGACTTGTTCGCCTCGGTAATACGAAAGCAAACTTTCGCGCTACTCTCGGCTCCTTCGTCATTCTTCTTCGAAGCTTGACTTGTTCGCCTCGGTAATACGAAAGCAACCTTTCGCGCTACTCTCGGCTCCTTCGTCATTCTGGCCACTGAGCCGGAACCTAGCCGGAATTTGCATAAGTGTGTCATCCATTTTTTTGAAAAAAATTCAACTACTGCTCAAAATGTCAGCTTATGACATTTGGCGATTCTATATTAGTGCTCGTAAGAACACTGAACGCCAAAAAGGTGAAATATGAATCGCAAAATGATAAAGGTAAACAAGCATGTAGTCGAAATCCCGGAACAAACTCCGTGGAATTCTGGCTTTTCCATCTTCAAACGCCGCATTGGCGAACTGATGCAGTTGAACGGTAACGACGATACAGCCATCGACGATGACGCATTGATTCCGTTCTACCGTATGGGCGAAAGCGAAACGTTTGTACTCTCTGCTCTCGGTTGCACGGTCTGCAGCTAAAAAAAACGCGGTGAAAACCGCGTTGCCTGAATTATTAGTCTTTTTTACGAAAGGAGGAACCGTACGGTACCTGCATAGAAATGGAGTGGTGCAATCCCTATCTCCGGTTGAGCCGCAACATCAACTGCACGGAATTTCCCATGTGGTTATGCTCGTAGTTTGCCCAGTCATCGTCGTCTACGAGAGTGTCATCGCCGGAGACGATTCCGAGGAACTGCCATCTCAGGGCGACTCCTATGGATATTCGCTCTGAAATTTTCCAGTCCTTGCCGAGTTCCAAATCTAAACCGATTACAAAATAATCCTTATCTTGTTGTGAGAAGTTGCGGAGGTCGTAGTTGTCGTAGTTTCCGAAGGGCTCCTGCATCATGATTGCACCAAATAGCAATTTACCGCCAAAGAAAATTCCCTGCGAAAAGTTGTTGGCGCGCGAAAAAGGGAACCCGGTCACGCCGATACCGCCTAGCAAGGCGATGTCGTTGATTTCGTCATCGATAAAACTGTACTTTTTCTTGACATTTTTCAGGTCGTATTTTCCGTCATAGGAGACGACTTCGAATGATCCGTAAACCGCTATGAATTCCTTGATGAGGCAACCCAGCGAGAGGTCTCCCACGATGCCGAATCCGTTACCGCTATATTTGACTTTTTGCTCATGGTATTCATGGTTGTAGCTGATGTGCGTAAAGTCGAAACCGAAGCCGCCGTTTATGTAAAAACTGCTCCTTCTTGGGGTGCGTTTAAGCGTGTCGGAATTCGAAGTGTAGTAATCGGTGGATTCTGCAAGAGCCGTTCCGCAGCAGAATAACATCAATAGAACGAGAATGATTTTCTTCATCTTGGCTACCGTGGGTTAAGGATAGGACTATTTCGCCTTGTAGCTTACGAAGCGAACATTGTTGCAAAAGTCTTTATGAATGCCTGTAAAGTCTAGCCATGGGTAGTTGGCGGCTTCATCCTTGAGCATTTCGCCCTGTTCTGACCCGATTTCGAGCAAAATAGAGGCTCCGGGCTTGAGGCGTCCTTCGGTTTGCTTTAAAAGTTTGCGGACGAGGTCAAGACCGTCTGCACCGCCGAACAAGGCGAGTGCTGGGTCGTACTTTGCGACTTCGGGTTGGAGCTTGTCTTTTTCGCCGTCGGGAATATAGGGGAGATTTGCGATAAGGCAGTCGATTTTAGGTAAGGTCCCTGAGTCCGCCGAGGTGCCGACGGCATTTGCGATAACGTCGGTCGTCACGGCATCCAGCAAGTCGCCCTGCGCGAACTGTAAGGTTCCTGAGCTGGTTGGTGAGCCTGTCGAACTCGCCGATGGAGCTGCGCTTCCTGCCGCGTCGGGATTCTCGCCGAGTCCGTTCGCTTCTGCGTTTGTACGTGCAAGGGCGAGAGCGTCTTCGGAGATGTCTGTTGCCAGGACTTTTGCGCCTGCGATTTCTTTTGCGCAGGAAATCGAGATTGCGCCCGTGCCCGTGCCGATTTCAACGATGAACGGATTTTCTATACCCTTGAGGCTTTCTGCCGCCATGTCCACAAGCGATTCCGTTTCCGGGCGCGGAATGAGCGCCCTGCGGTCGCACTTGATGATGAACCCGCGGAAGCTCGTGTCGCCGATGATGTGTTGCAGCGGCTCACGCGTTGCACGGCGTGCAACCATCGTGCGAAGCACGTCCAGCTCCGCTGGCGTGAGCGGCTTCTCGAAGTTCAGGTACAGATCCATGCGGTTCTTCATCTTGAGACCGTAGCTGATGATGTACTCGGCATCGAGCCGTGCATCAGGAATACCCTTTTTTTCAAAGAAGACTTTGGTGCGGTTCAAGATTTCAAGAACTGTCATCTGCTGCTGTGGCATTGGACTTTCCTTCTAAAAAGCGTGGATTGCTTCGGGCTTCGCCTCTCGCAATGACGTTGTTCTTTGCACGTCATGGCGGGCGCCGACCCGCCATCTTTTAAGCGTTGAACTTTCCGAGCTTTTCCTGGGCGTTTGCCATCTGGAGACCGTTGATGATTTCATCAAGTTCGCCTGTGACAACCTTGTCCAGATTGTAAACGGTGAGGCCGATGCGGTGGTCGGTCACGCGGTTCTGCGGATAGTTGTAAGTGCGGATCTTGGCAGAACGGTCGCCGGTACCCACGAGCGCCTTGCGGTTTGCCGCTTCTTCCTTTTCCTTTTTCGCGATGACCGCGTCGAGAATCTTGGAGCGCAACATTTCCATGGCGTGGAGTCTGTTCTGCAACTGGCTTCGTTCCGTCTGGCAACTCACCACGACACCCGTCGGGATATGCGTGAGTCGAACGGCGGAGTCCGTCTTGTTGATGTACTGACCGCCAGCGCCCGAAGAACGGTACGTGTCCATGTGGATGTCCGCTTCACGGATTTCCACGTCGACCTCTTCGGCTTCTGGGAGGATTGCGACTGTCGCTGCCGACGTATGCACACGGCCCTGCGTTTCCGTTTCCGGCACGCGCTGCACGCGGTGAACGCCGCTTTCGAACTTGAGCGTTCCATAGACGCTGTCGCCTTCGATGAACACGCGGATTTCCTTGTAGCCGCCCACCGTGCCTTCGCTCAAGTCCTGGATGGTCATCTTCCAGCCCATCTTGTCGCAGTAGCCGCGGTACATGCGGAACAGGTCGCCTGCAAAAAGCGCCGATTCGTCGCCGCCCGTGCCACCGCGGATTTCGAGCGTCGCGTTGCGGAAATCCCACGGATCCTTCGGCACCATCAAAATTTGCAGTTCGTCAGTCACTTCGGGGAGCTTCTTTTCGATTTCTGCAATTTCTGCTTTGGCCATCGCCACCATCTCGGGGTCGGAATCGCCGAGGGCTGCCTTGTATTCGTCAAGGTCGTCCATCATTTGCAGGTATTCCTTGGCCTTCAAGACGGCTTTTTCGATACCCTTGTACTGTTTGTGGATTTTGTTGTAACGAGTCTGGTCGCCGAGAACATCCGGATTTCCGAGTTCCGATTCCAGCTCTTCGTACTTTTCAATGAGTTTTTTAGCCTTTTCTTTCATCAAATAAAAATTTAGAAAAAGTGAGCGGGGCAAAACATAGCTCGAAAATTTATTTTCGCATTTTTGAGCCGCTGCCATGGACTTTATCCCGCAAGCCGACGGTTGCTTTCTGTAGGTTAGTCCTGTGCGGATGCAGGTAAAATGCTTGTCTATTGCACCCAGGCAACGACAAGAATTGTGGGCGGGGAAACTTAGTCTCTCGCTGTAAAATTTTATATATTAAAAAGAGTGTGATTTAAACAAAACTCGGGGCGTAGCATGAAAAAAGCGATTCTTATTTTGTTCCTGCTTGCAGTACAGTCCTTTGCCGTGTATGTCGATGTCGGGCTCGGTGTCGGCGCAGGTTCCACAAAAGTGGACTATGAATCTATAAACAAAATGTGTGAATCATGCGATAACCTTGCAATGTCTTTGGGTGTTCGCGTGGGCGGCCAGGTAAGTCCCAATGCATGGCTTGCCGGAGAACTTAGCATGTTTGAGAATCAATTTACTGAAAATGGCGGCGGAAAATTCAATTATAACCACCTAGTTATTGGACCGAGCTTTGTCATTTATCCTGTAGAACATTTACATTTGTCTACGACCTTAGGGTTTGCGTATGCTGAAAATTCTAATAGCTATAGCTACTACCGGAATGAAAATGGAAAAGGGTATTCCGTCGCGTTAACAGTTGCTTATGATACCGGATTTAATAACGGCGCGCTGATTGGGGTTCGTTTGTATAGATCTTCGGTGACAATGGAAAGCAAGGTCAATCAAACTACCCTTGGCATAGTTCTGTTTGGGTCCTACGTTCATAAATAATTTATGGAAATTTTCCCTATTGGCTCATTTTATGGCGATGCCGTTTATAAGTACGACGCTCCTCGGCAGGGGCGCCTTTTTGCTGGGCATCCAGGCCGGATTGTGCTGAATCCTGGACAAAATTTCGAGATGGCGCTCCGCGACTTGGACGGCTTTGAACGCATCTGGGTGATTTTCCAGTTTCACGAAAACGAAGGCTGGCGCCCGACGACGCGCCCGCCGGTTCCTCCCAAAGGTCGTGATCGCGTGGGAACTTTCGCCAGCCGCAGTCCTTACCGTCCGAATCCGGTTGGACTCAGCTGTGTGCGTCTCCTCAAAATTGATGGGCTTACGTTGTACGTGGACGAAGCCGATTTACTGAACGAAACGCCGATTCTCGATATCAAGCCCTACATCCCGATGGCAGATGCTTTCCCCGGTGCCAAGGCCGGCTGGGTCGAAGAACAGGAAGGCGATTTGTGGGCTATAGAAACGACGCCTGCGTTTGACGAACGTGTCGAATGGCTCCGCAAGAATTCCCCGTTCGATATTATGAGCTTTGTCGAAATCCAGCTTGTGCGGGGCCCGTTTGACGATACCCGCCGCCGCCTTGAAATCGACGAAATCGGTAAAACGGGTGTGCTTGCCTACCGTACGTTCCGTGTCATTTTTTGTTACGACGAACAGGTCCGAAAGATAATCTTGACGGGGCTTCGCAGCGGTTACACGTCGGATGAACTCCAGTCTCCCGAGGATAAGTATAGCGACAAAATGTTACATCGGGAATTTGTGCGTTTGTTTGAAATGCACCCCTGATTTTTCTGGATTTTTCCGCCTTGATTTTGCAATGCGGAAACATGATGGTTCGCGAAACCCATTCGGGAAAATTATATATTTTGCGCACTACTCGATAGGTATTGAATTTATGAAAAAAATAATTGCAATTCTCGTTTTTTGTGCTGCTGGCATTGCTTGTGCCCAAACAGCTCCTGCCAAGACCAAGTCCGCACCGCAAGAACATCGTGGCTTTTATAGCAACATGTCGTTCGCGTTCGCTTATAACTGGTACGATAACAGCCGCGAAGATCTTCATAACAAGGAAAACGGAAAAACGAGAGATGTGGATTATTATGAATTCAACGGATTCACCTTTCCATACTCTGAATTCAAGTTCGGTGTCGCCTTTGCGAATCTGGTCGCCCTCCATTTCGATTTTAATCTAGGCTTTTTCGCAGAATCGCTGGATTATAGTTTCGAAAAGTTCCACAGTGACTGTTCTGTAGGGAACAATTGTGAAGAACGCCTTGATGAGAGTCGCCTGATAAAAACGACTTCAAATGACGCGTACAGCTTTAGATCGTTCTTTGGATTTGGAACGACAATTTATCCGTTCCGTGACAAGAATTCTCCCATGAATGGATTCTTTCTAGGAGCGTCTGTTGGATATACGCTTTTCCTTACCATGATAAATTCTGATGAAGAAGAAACTACTGGAAATGGAGGAATCGGATTTGGATTGGAAATAGGCAAGGAATGGTGGATCGATGACCACATGTCTATTGGCGTGGGTTTCGGCTTTTCGCATACCGGCTTGATTTGGCAAACTATAGAATCGCATAGTTCCGATAACGTGTTGTCGCTTTCGTTCCGTTTAACGCGTGGCTAAAATAATGAATGTGTTGAAAAAACTTGTCCTTATTTTGGTGGTTGCTGCTGCGGCTTGGGCGCAGGAGCATCGCGGCCTGTTCTTTAGCGCTGGTCTTGGATTCTCGTACGCGAGTCTTTTTTACACGGACGTTGAATATAACTATGGATCAGGATCTTACTTCAGTGATCAATGGGTGAGTTCTTACGAAGAAGGTCCGAAAAGCACCTGGGATTTGAACAGCTTTGAAATCCCGACAATCGATATCCGGCTGGGATGTTCTTTTGCAAACTTGTTTGCAGTATATGTTCTTTTTTCAGGCGGAGCTTATAGTGGGGAATTTGATTATACCCGGGAAAAAGTCGGAGTCTCTAGGTATCTGGAAGACGATGGATCTGTCGCTGTAGAACCGAAACAAGTTGAACCGCCTGTAAAACAGGAACATGAGACTATGTACGCCAGGTTTTCGCTTGGTCTTGGTTTCTCCGTTTATCCAATCCGTAATCCGCTCTCCCGATTAAACGGACTGTATGTGGGATTTGCCGGAGGGCTTGACGCTTGGGCCGTGCATATGAAAAGTGGTCTTGATTCCTTTGATAATAGCGGAATTTTTACGCGCTATGAAATTGGCAAGGATTGGTGGATGAGCGAATCGTGGTCGTTGGGTGTAGGCTTTGCTTTTACCAACGTGTTTAAGTTTATCAAAGATTATGAAGGTAATGACGAAGGGCATGCTAGAGTCTTTAGTTTGTTGTTCCGCATAACTCGGGGATAGGAATTTATATTTGGATAAGGATGAATTTATGAAAAAAATAATTGCAATTCTTTTTTTATGTGTAACGGGTTTTGCTTGTGCGCAATCTGTTCCCGCTGCCGAAAAAAATGTTTCGCGCGAACATAGGGGCTTTTACAACAGCGCTTCTTTTGGCTTCGCTTATAACTTTTTCGATAACAGCAGAGAAGACTTTGATGATTATGAGCGTGATAGAAAACGCCACGATATAGATTACTATGAATTCAATGGATTCTCCTTTTCGCATGTCGAACTCAAGTTCGGCTATGCGTTCGGGAACCTTCTTGCCTTGCATACGGTCTTTAACTTCGGATTTTATATGGGACCGTTGGATGATTATGATAGAAGTTATCTAGTTACTTGCTATGAAAACATGGCTTGTATAGACGTCCGTAAGGACGAAGATGAAGATGATCCGTCTTCGTCGGATGGTTTCAGTTTTAGAACGTATTTCGGTTTTGGCGCAACGCTCTACCCGATCCAGAATAAAAATTCACCGTTCAACGGTCTCTTTGTCGGGGGCTCTATGGGCTATACGCTTTTTGCTGCTTACGGTTCTGGAGCGAACACCGGAAATGGCGGAATCGGTTTCCAGCTGGAACTTGGCAAGGAATGGTGGATGAATAACCATTTTTCGATGGGTGTGGGATTTGGCTTTGCGCATAGCGGCCTCGTTTGGAAAACCGTCGATTCGCATCGGTCAGATAATGTCCTTTCGCTTACGATCCGTTTAACGCGTGGTTAAAAGATGATGAAAATTTTGAAAAAACTTGTCTGTATTCTTGTTTTTGCCACGGTCGCATGGGCGGAGAATCCGCATGAACACCGGGGCTTCTATTTTGGTACGGGTCTGGGAGTCTCTTATTTAAGCTCTGCCTTGAATGTGAATGATTTTTATTTTTCTTCGGGGGTTGGTCAAAGAAACCTTGATGGAATATATGAAGAAAATAGACACTATAGTGAACATCATAGAAAGGAACGTTTTAGTGGCTTTGGGTTTCCATCGCTAGATTTTCGATTCGGAGCGTCTTTTGCCAATCTGTTGACTTTTTACTTCAATTTCAGAGGTGGGTTGTATAGTGGCGAAGGAAAAATTTACAAGGAAGACTATAACGTAGATAGAGTTTATTTGGATGAAATTCTTAATCAAGAAGATAGGGGACTTGTCGGAAAATTTGATCGAAAAGACGATGCTTATGCCTTTTATGGGGCTTTTGGCTTAGGCTTTACGGTTTATCCGTTCCGGAATCCGGCTTCGCCCATGTATGGCTTTTATGTAGGTGTTGCCGGTGGCGCCGATGCGTCTGTTGCTAGGGTGAACGCCCTTGCCAATAACATCAGCGGCTCGATGGGCATATTTACCCGTTATGAAATAGGCAAGGAATGGTGGGTGAGTGATACCTGGGCCATCGGCGTCGGTTTTGATTTTACTGTAGAAGTTTACGGAAATAATAATGATGGCGATGATGGCGACTGCCATACGATCAACCTGTTCTTGCGCCTTACCCACGGTTAACGCCACAGTCCCGTATCGATTCCGTTGACGAGCAATTTGGTGATGGCTTCGTCGCTCCCCATTTTGCTTTTATCCGTAATATTGCGTCCAAAAGTTTTGTGCCAGTCGAAACTGTCGGGCACGAGCCAGTCGAATACTGGCCACGGCTTGATGAATCCTGGCGGCAAGAGTTTGTACAGTTTTTCGGAATTGATGCTCAAGTCACCGACGCGCGGGGGCATGGGGCCGCCTTCGATTCTCGGCACTCCGTGGAGGAGGCGGGCGGGGTAGCCTCCGACGGCGTTCACGATTTGCCCGACATTGTAGAGCGAAACGCTTCGTGGTCCGCCGCAGTTGTATATGCCTGCAGGAAACTCGTGCTCCAGAATATATTGTACCGTGCGGCAAAGGTCCGGGCCCGAAAGCGGGTTGCGGTATTCGTCCGTAAAAAGCGTCGCGGGCCGTCCGGGGCGAAAACGGTACGTAATCCAGTCGATAGCGCCGGCGCATCCGCCGGGCGCGTAGTCCATCGGGAGCGGCACGCGGAGAATCACGGCATCTGGCTTGATGTCGATGATGGCGTCTTCGGCTTCGGCCTGGTGCTTGCCGTAATTGTGGATGGGGTCTTTCGGGTCGGTTTCGACGTAAGGGCGGTTCGGCTTTGTCTTTTCGTCGCCGCTAAAGACCATGTCGGCGGAAATTCGGATAAGTGTCGCGTTGTAGCGGGCGGCGAACGTGGCGGCGTCAACGCCTTGGTTGTAGTTCAAAAGCCGGCTGCGTGCCGGGTCGCATTCGCACGCCTTCAGCGCGCAGTTCCCGCTTGCGTCAATGACGGTGCCGAAGTGGAAACGTTCGAAAAATTCGCCCAGGCGTTCCGTTTCTTCGGCATCTACGCCGAAAACGTTGTCTCCGAAAACGCACGGGTGCTTGATAGGGCGGATCCCGATAACATCGTTGCCATACAGTTTGTTGAAGTGCCTGAAAAGCGCATAGCCGGGAACGCCGTTCAGCCCGAGAATCAAAATCGGGAGACGGATGGCGCGCATTTTTAGCGGGTATTTTACTTCTGTGTCAGTTTCCACTTGAAGTAGCCTGCAATTTGAAGCGGGTGGTTGAACGTTCCCTCTGCAATTTTCGCCTGGAGTTCTTTATCCGAAATCGTTGATGTCTCGATGTCTTCGGTATCGTCAAAACTTGTTTTTCCCGAGCGCTCTACACCGTCGATAAATACCACATGGAACTTCCCGCGATGTCTGTCCGGATTCACCGGAAAAGAACCCAAGTAGGTTATAACGTTCTCCGTCATCCTGAGTGGTGAAGCCGCGAAGGATCCAGTTAAGTCCTTGTTTGCGTCGTCATTTTGACAGATCCCGTATCCGCATTCTTCTTGCAGTTCTCTTATTGCGGCTTCTTCGGGTGTTTCGCCCTTGTCGATAATCCCTGCCGGGAACTCGAGAGCTATCTTTCCCGTGCCGTGGCGGTATTGCTCCGTCATGACCCATTTGCAGTCTGTCGTGCGAGCGAGAATCAGAACCCAGTCGGGTTGCCACAACGTATAAAAGTCGTCGATGACCTTTCCGTTCGGCAATTCGCACTTTTCCTTAGCGACTTTCAGCCAAGGTGCATCCACCAAAAATTCCGAACTCAACAATTTCCACGGTTTCATGCCCCAAAATTTAGAAAATACACTGTCATTCCCGCCTCCATTGTCACCCCGGCCTTCGCCTTGTCGTCATCCTGAACGAATGTGAAGGATCCAGTCACGGTTCTTTTTGTCTTGTCACCCCGGCCTGGAGCCTGTCCCGCACTAGTTGCGGGATGCCGGGGTCGGTTTTAAGTGTATGCCCTCTCGTACAACCTCAAGATTTTATCAAGAACAGATGTCTAACAGCCACTAACCAGAAACTATTGCAACCCTCCTGTGATTCATCTGTGATTACGAGTGATTCATTTAATTTTAAAAATTTTCGAAATTTGCAAAATTTGCGTAAAATGCTTAAAAATCGAAAACTTTGTATCATTTTACCTGTTGCGAAACGGTGCCGAATGAGATATATTTGTTTCCGTAAGGAGGTCGAACATGAAACCGATAACAGAATATCAAGATTACCGAAAGTACATGCTTGATTATTTTGACTGGCGAAAGAGAAGTTCTGCGTTCTCGTGGTGTAAATTTTCCAAGCAAGCCGGGTTCGCGTCACCGTCATATTTAAAACTTGTATGTGACGGCAAAGGCGTTCTGAGCCGCGTGGGTGTTCCGCAAGTGGCCCATGCCATGGATCTTTGCGATTACGAATGCGAGTACTTTAAGTGTATGGTTGATTTCACAAATGTAACGGACAACGGCCGAAAAAAAGAGGCCTTCTGCAAAATGGAAACTTTGCGTGAGCCTTACCGTTGTGGACTTATTTTATGGTAGAGGTTGTATGAAACAAATAACAGAATATCAAGACTACCGAAAGTATATGCTTGATTACTTCGATTGGCGAAAGAAAAGTTCCGCATTCTCATGGCGCGAATTTTCCAAGCTCGCCGGATTTTCGTCGCCATCGTACTTGAAACTCGTATGCGATGGCAAAAGCTCGCTGAGTCGCGTGGGTGTCCCGCTTGTGACTGCAGCGATGGGGTTGAATGAATTTGAGTGCGAGTATTTCAAGCTCATGGTCGAATTCACGAATGCTAAAGACGACGACAAGAAAAAAGAAACTTTCCGCAAGATGGAAAAACTTGCACTCGAACAGCGAGCCCGCGTCTTGAATGCCGATGCGTTCGACTATTACGAATCGGCAGTGAATTCCGTTGTTCGCGAATTGGCTCCGCTCATGCCGGGAGCCCTTCCGGGCGAATTGGCGAAAAAAATCAAGCACGACTTTACCGCGCAAGAAATTCGCGTCGCGTTGAAGCTTTTGGTGAAACTCAACTTCCTTAAGGTCAAAGACGAAAATGTTTACGAACAGACAGATAAAATCATCACGGGTTCCAGCGAATCGCTTACGCTGGCGCTCCGTTCCATGAACCGCCAGATGATAGACCTTGCCCGCGAAGCCATCGACAAAATCGACCCGTCCGAACGCAATATTTCGGGCGTGACCGTTGGCGTCAATGAAGAAGCTCTCAAACGCATTACGGATGCTGTCAACACTTGCCGCAAACAAGTCGTTGCTATCGCTGGCGAATGCAATAAAATCGACCAAGTCTATCGTTTAAATTTGCAGCTTTTCCCGCTTTCGGAAAAAGTGTAAGGAGGAAACATTATGAATTTCAAAAAAAATCAGAGGAGGATTCCTATGAACATGAAAAAAATCATACCGCTTACGTTTACGGCGTTGAGTGTCGCGGGTGCGTTAAGTGCGTGTTCTGATTCTGCCGTTGTCGGTGCCGATGTGCAGGGCAACTCGGTAGCAGAAACAACAACTGTGATTGAACCCGTAATAGGTGCCGATGTACAACGCGTAATGGTGGCTAGATTGAAAGAAGTGGCTAAGCCCAATGCTCCAACTTCAGCTATTTTGGCTCATGATAGTACTTTGCAACTGACTGTTATAAAAACGTTCGATGGCGATTCGATTTATAATAATGAAAAAAATCGAATGCTTAATATGAACTACCTTGATACAACGATTACAGAGAATAAGGGGTGGACTTATTATTCTATGCAGGATGAAAATGGTGTACTGCATGGACCGATTGCGATGGCGCAGTTTGCTATGAAAGCTTTGATGGGTATTACGCACTATGTAAATGATGTTGCCTGCGTGAACGAAAATAAATCGCTTAGAGTTGGTGATGTTGTACATAAATCTAGTGACTCTTATGAATTTAGCCACATAACTATTGTGGAAACGTCATATAGTAGTCCTTCCCAATCCCAAGAAAAAAGAATTCAGAGCAGAAGTCTCCAAACAAGAGATTCTCTTATGTTGGCTCAATTTATAGAGGATTGTGCTGCTCTAGATGGAAAAATAGGACGTGAAGATGCGTCGTATATGATTGGTGGGGTAGAAGCTGGGGTTAATCCAAAGCTGACTTGTACTTTGGAAAAAGACGATTACTATGATCCCTATTGGGAAAAGTATGCATCGTTTATTGTCAATAGTTGTAGATCTGATATTGAGTCAATCGATCATATTCCTGTTGTGCAGTGTCCTGAAGATAAGTGCTCTGACCCCAGAGTTGAATCCGATACGATGGTTGAAGACTCGAGTTCGTCTGTAGAGGCTGCTCTTAGAAGTGCGAGTAGAGGAACTGCGGTGACTTATAGTTATATCGCAGGAGAAGCTGATTCTCAAACGGATACTGTGACTGCCCATGAAACTTTTGACAGGATTATTCAGTCAATCCTTGATTTCGATCCTATCGTACGTTATTCTGAAGAGGCTTTTTCTAGTTCTGTTGATGATTTGACTTATGTGGCAATGAAGGATGAGGAAGGTTTTGTTCATGGAGGAATTGTATTTGAAGGCGGTGAACATGCAACTGTGCGTAATATAGACGTTAGTTGTTTCGGAATTGATAACGGTGACGGTGATCTGTATCAAGTTTTTTTCAATTCAAAATCGCATCCATATCACGTTCCTAATACGGCTGTTAAATATATGCTATCGATGGATTCTTCTATCAGAGAGGAATTCAGAAAGGATTGTGCTCTTGAAAATGGCAAACTAGAGAATGGAGAGGACGGCGATCCCCAAATAATATGTTTGGTCAATTCCGAAGATGTCAATGGTGTTGAAACCTACAAGGATCCTAATTGGAAAAAGTACGCTAAGCATATTATCGAAAGTTGTGTATCAACCCAAAAAATCGATGAATGATTTAGGTTTTCTGAATAAATCCCATATCTCCTGAAATAAAATTGGCTCCCGCTCTGAGAGCGGGAGCCTTTTGTGAAAATCCCATATCAACGCAATCATAGAAGCCCGCTCCAAATCGGAGCGGGCTTTCCCTAAACTACGAATCTTTGAATTACTTGATGTTCATGGACCATGCTCTGTTGCCGACTTTCACGACATACATGCCCTTCGCACCGGAGTAAACCTTCTGCAACATGCCGATGCCCTTGGTGGTACGCACGACAGAACCGAGGCTGTTGAACACGGTGATGCTCATGCCCTGAGCGTTCTGGACGGTGATGTAACCATTGTTGTCGACATAAGCTACGACATGGCTGGCATCGAAAGCCAGAGTCGGGAGCGCGTCTGTTGCGCTAGACAAGCCCGGTTCAGTGCTAGAAGAAGAACGATGATGGCTTCTGCTGGAGCTAGAAGCATCTGTAGCGCTAGAAGTGGGGTTTGCACTTGAAGTCGGTTCCGTAGCGCTAGAAGACGTCGGAGTAGGGCCGCCGCCTTCGCCAGAGATGACGATGTCGCCTGCGTTCGGGACCGCGTCAAAGTAAACATAGCCGCCGTCGATCTTGGATTCGAGCTTGGCGTCGCCCTGCTTCACTTCGGCCTTGGAACCGTCATACTTCACACGGATGGAAAGCGGATAGTCGTATTTGGAAATGTTGTCGGCGATGTTGTGAGTGAGCTTGACGGTGATGTTTCCACCGCTGCTGCTTGCTTCGACCTTGGAGGCCTTGCGTTCCTTGAGGTACATAGCGACATGGCCCATCGGGGCAACCCAGATGTCCTTGTCGTTCTGCTGGGCCCACTTGAGGGCGCCATCGATAGCGTTGATATCCGTCGGCGAGTAGTTGGCGTTGCCGTTTTGCTTGCCCTGGAAACCATGGGTGAGGAATGCGGCCCAGCCGTTGCTCTGGATGACTTTCTGCATTCTGCCGGTAAAGTCGTTCGTGC
>JAEEGK010009622.1_pt1 | contig 22520 bp, 17 predicted proteins | sample 8958771 | NCBI WGS metagenome assembly JAEEGK01 (sample SAMN16246547, study PRJNA631951) | gut metagenome | biome: gut microbiome; feature: rumen; material: SC-attached | host: Bos | place: Iran: Karaj | collected 2018-10 | reverse complement strand
ACGGTATTTTGTTTTTTAACATCAATGAATAGCCTTCCGCGTAGCAATACCAGTAATAACATTCTGCAATCCATCGGTTTGTTCCTATTCGGGTCATCTGATTTGCACCTGCATGTATGATAAAATTCTTTCCCCAATAAGGGTGTGTTACTGTATTTTTGACGTTTTTCAGAAAGTTATAGTCACTTGTCAGTGTGTTTTTTAGCATTTCCCCGTTTTGTGTTGCTATATAGTAAAAAATATTGGTGTCATTCAGAGGTGAGACACGCACAATTTTTGACGGTGAAACTAATAAAGTATCTATATTTTGATGCTTTATGTTATATGCCATCATAATGTGCATGCCATTACATGTAAAATAAATCTTATCATCTGTAATTACAGGATAATATGCTTTTAGTACATTTGTGTCAATGAAGGTATTGCCTATGGAAAACTTGTCTGACTGAAAGATTTTTGTTTCTTTGTTGCAGGCTACACAAATAATAAATAATAGGAAAATAAATACTTTTTTCATATTCATAAGATTATTAAATGCTACATTCAAGTCACAAATGCAACTTTTGTTAAACTATTTTTTTGCAAAAATAATTAAAAAAACAATACAAAAGTGAATTAGATAGAAATTTGTTGTGTATCAGTGTTGAATAAATATTTCTATTGGTGTTGCTAAGAAAGTAGAAACAGAGACATTTAAAATCCGTTGCCGGAAAGAAACACGAGTTTGTTTCTTTAATTATGCAGTGGGTTGTGAAGAGCAATAGGTGTGCTTGATTTTACTTATCTTGCCAATGTGTCAACATTTGAATAGGAGCATTGTTGCTTATATTAATTTTTTTAGTACTTTTGCAAATTGTAAAGTATATAATATGTCATTGTTTTTAACTGTTTTGGGAAGTAGTTCCGCCACTCCGACTGCATTTCGCTATCCGAGTGCCTATTTGCTTCGTTCCGATAGAATGAAATCGCTGATGTTGATAGATTGCGGGGAAGGCACACAAATGCAATTGCGAAGAAATAGTGTTTGTATGCAGAAAATAGAACATATTTTTATCAGCCATCTGCATGGAGATCATTTTTTCGGATTGTTTGGATTTATATTTTCCCAAAACCTTTTGGGCAGAAAAGCCCCCTTGCATATTTATGCTCATAAGCCACTAAAAGAATTGATAAATAATATGTTGTCGGTGGATGGTACGCAATTGCAATACGAAATCGTTTTTCACGCTATCAAAGACGGCAATAGCACTTTGCTGAAAACCGACCGTATGATTGTAAAGGCATTTCCTCTCAACCATAGTATTAAAACACATGGCTTTGTTTTCACTGAACAAGGTCCTCCTTATGTGTTGGACAAAGACTTTGTCAACCAATATCATCCTAACAAAGAATGGATGGAGAGGATAAAAAACGGAGCTGACTATGAAACAGAAGACGGAATTGTGCTTCCGCATGCACAAATCACTCGCAATGTAGATAATTTAAAATCCTTTGCCTATTGTTCCGATACTGCCTATTCACCGGAGGTGGTGAAGAAGATAAAAGGAGTGGATTTGCTTTACCATGAGGCTACTTTTATGCACGATTTAGCCGCCGTCGCTACCGATAAATATCATTCCACCTCTCAACAAGCTGCAGAAATAGCCAAGGCTGCTCGTGTGAAAAAATTGTTGGTAGGGCATTTTTCAGCACGCTACAAAGATATCAATCCTTTGGTGAATGAAGCCAAGGAAGTGTTTGCCAATACAAGTCCAGCCATAGAAGGCATGGTTGTGAAAGCCTGATTAGATAAGTCCGATTATTTCTTTTACAGAAGAAATATGTTTTCTGTCGAGGTATTCATTGATGCCGTCAACAATTTTTACCGAAATTTGCGGGTCGATAAAATTGGCAGTGCCGACTTCTATAGCGGTAGCACCCGCTAACAGAAATTCAACGGCATCGGTGGCATTCATAATGCCTCCCAAGCCTATTACAGGAATATTGACAGCATGACTGACTTGCCAAACCATTCTTAATGCAATAGGTTTTACGCAAGCTCCGGACAGACCTCCTGTGATGGTGGAAAGCACCGGTTTTTGCTTTTCTGCGTCAACGGCCATGCCAAGCAAGGTGTTGATTAACGAAACGGCATCCGCACCGCTGTCTTCGGCTGCCTTGGCAATGGAGACAATATCGGTAACATTGGGAGTCAATTTCACTATCAAAGTTTTTTTGTACACTTTTCTCACTTCGCTTATCACTTGGGAAGCCGATTCACAAGAGGTTCCGAATCCCATGCCGCCTTTTTTTACGTTTGGGCAGGAAATGTTGAGTTCAATAGCGGGAATATGGTCCAGTGTATTGATTTTTTCGGCCACGGCGACATAGTCGTCTATGCACGAACCGGATGCGTTGACAATGACATTTGTTTGAAAATCTTTTATTTGTGGATAGATATGTTCAATAAAATAGTCCACACCTTTGTTTTGCAAACCGACAGCATTGAGCATACCGGCAGGCGTTTCGGCCATACGTGGATAGTTGTTGCCTTCTCTGGGAAGCAAAGTAGTACCTTTGACAATAAAACCACCTAAACGGTTTAAATCAATAAAATCTGCAAATTCCAATCCGTAACCAAATGTGCCAGATGCTGCTAGAACAGGATTTTTGAGTTGTAAAGTTCCAATATTGACTGCTAAATTTGACATATTTCCTATTTTTCTTAAAATGCAAAGATAGCATTTTTTGTTGAAGGTCTGCACATTTTTTTGTTGGTAAATAAGAGAAAAATTTTTTTCTACACAAATTTGAATGTGCTACCTTTGTAGCATCAAAAACAGATAAAAATGAAAGTACATTTTATAGCCATCGGTGGCAGTGCCATGCACAATTTAGCTATCTCGTTGAAAATAAAAGGATATGAGGTAACAGGGTCGGATGATGAAATTTTCGAGCCTTCAAAAAGTCATTTGAAGAAGTATAATATCTTGCCGACAGATATCGGTTGGAATCCGGATAAGATTACTCCGGATTTAGATGCGGTTATTTTAGGAATGCATGCTCGTGAAGATAATCCGGAACTGGTGAAAGCAAAGCAGTTGGGTCTAAAAATCTATTCTTATCCTGAATATTTATACGAACAGTCAAAAGATAAAACAAGAATAGTTGTTGGCGGCAGCCATGGAAAAACTACTATCACATCTATGATATTACATGTATTGAATGCTTGTGGCATTGCATGTGACTATATGGTAGGAGCACAGTTGGAAGGATTTGAAGTAATGGTGAAATTGACCGAGGATGCACCTTTTATGGTGATAGAAGGCGATGAATATCTCACTTCCGCCATTGACAGACGACCTAAATTTCACCTTTATCGTCCGTATATAGGCATTGTCAGTGGCATCGCTTGGGATCATATCAATGTTTTTCCTACGTTTGACAATTATGTGGAGCAATTCCAGATTTTTGCAGACTCTATTGACGAAAAAGGTGCTTTTATCTATTGTAAAGAAGATGAAAATTGCTGTCGGGTAGCCGACAAATGTCCAATTCAACGAAAAATTGGCTATAGTGTGCCAGCATATAAAATTGTTGACCGCAATTATGTAATCATAGATAACGGAAAAGAATATCCATTGCAGGTATTTGGCCGTCATAATCTAATGAATATCAATGCGGCACGATTGGCTTGCAATCAAATAGGTGTTACAGATGCCGATTTCTATCAAGCAATTACCACCTTTAAAGGTGCTTCCAAGCGTTTGGAATTGGTGGAGGCAACAGATGATTTTACTATGTACAAAGATTTTGCCCATTCTCCTTCTAAGTTGAAAGCGACTATAGATGCGGTAAGAGAAAAATTTGGCGATAGAGATTTGGTGGCATGTTTGGAATTGCACACTTTTAGCAGTCTTACGGCAGAATTCTTGCAACAATATGCTCATTGTATGGACAAGGCCGATGTGCCGATAGTGTATTTCAATCCGCATACCATTGCCCACAAACATTTGCCGCCTATTACCGAGGAAATGATTTTTGACTCCTTCAAAAATGAAAAAATAAAAGTATATCAAGATTCCTCCATGCTGAAAGACGATTTGCTGAAAATGAAGTGGAAAAATAAAACTTTATTGATGATGTCCTCCGGCAATTTCGATGGTTTAGATTTTAAGGAAATAGCCCAATCAATATTGAAATAGATATTTGAACAAAAAACCGAGTTTGCTCGGTTTTTTTGTTTTTAATTTCTTCGTTCAACAGGGAAATTTATAAAATTTAGAAAAAAATACGGCAAATTAAGAATAAGTCGTTTTTTTTTACTATTTTTGCAAGTTAATTAAATGCTAAAGTTATGAAAAGAATTGTAGTATTAATGAGTATGTTAATGGTTTATGTATCTGTATTTTCTCAAAAATTACAGTTTGAAACACAAACGTTTGATTTTTCCACCATTCAAGAAGAAAAAGGTGTAGTAGCTTGCACTTTTAATTTTGTCAACAAGAGTAAAAATGCCTATATAGATGTTGTCAAAACCGGTCAAAACTATATTAGAGCCAGCTATCAACGAGATGTAATGGCAAAAAAGGCCAAGGGAAGCATCCAAATAGATTACGATCCTAAAGGTCGCTCAGGTGCCTTTTCGGATACAATTAGAGTAAAAACAGTAGAGAAAGGAAAAGATTATATATATCAATTGGTGTTGAAAGGTACGGTAGAACCTCGTCAACGTACCATTCAAGAAATCTATTCCATGAAAGAAGGCAATGTAAGATATATTAGAAATCAAAAAACCTACAATAATCTTACACCGACAAAAGTGGTGAAAGACACTTTTCATTTTTTCAATGAAAGCACTTCGGAGATGACATTTGTAAAAAACAACCTGCCACCGGCAGTCAAAATTATCTATCTGACTCCGAAATTGGCACCCATGACAGCCGGTATTTTGGTGTTTGAATATGATGCCAGCAAGAAAAATGACTGGGGACCTGTTTGGGATAAAATTGTTATCACGACAACTGATACCGATAGACCTAACAAAACCTTTTATATCACTGGCAGAATTTTAGATGATTTTGATTCGTGGACACCCAAACAAAGACAAAATGCTCCAAAAATTAAGTTTTCTACTGAAGAATACCAGTTCGGAACAGTAACAGAAGGAACTGATGTGGAACATGTATTTGTAATTTCTAATGAAGGAAAGAGTACGCTATATTTAAGAAAATTGAAACAATCGTGTAGTTGTACCTTGGTAAAACCGGAAAAAATGGAATTAGAACCGGGTGAAAGTACTAATGTGAAGGCTATTTTTAAAACATCTAACAAAAAAGGTAAACAATTACGTACCATAGATGTTATTTGCAACGATCCTGAACGACCTTCTACCACATTAAAAATTACAGGAGTTGTTAATCCAAAAGAAAAATAACATGAGTATTAAAGAAAACAATTTTAAGATACAAAATACTTTAACGAGAAAAAAAGAGATTTTTCAACCAATTCAGTCACCATTTGTCGGCATGTATGTTTGTGGTCCGACTGTTTATGGAGAGCCGCATTTAGGACATGCACGTCCGGCTATTGTGTTTGATGTGTTGTTTAGATATTTGAAATTTTTGGGCTACAAAGTTCGCTATGTTCGTAATATCACCGATGTTGGACATTTAGAAAACGATGCCGACGAAGGGGAAGACAAAATAGCAAAAAAAGCTCGGTTAGAACAATTGGAGCCTATGGAAGTGGCACAATTCTATTTGGATAAATATCATTTTGCAATGGATGCCCTTAATGTGTTGCGTCCGAGTATAGAAGCTCGTGCAAGCGGTCATATTATGGAGCAAATTGCGATAGTGAAAAAGATATTAGATGCCGGATATGCTTATGTGTCCAACGGATCGGTATATTTTGACGTACAAAAATACGATAAAAATTATCATTACGGCATATTGTCAGGTCGTAAGTTGGAAGATATGTTGTCAACCACCAGAGACTTGGACGGACAAGAAGAAAAACGTAATTCCGCCGATTTTGCCCTTTGGAAAAAAGCCGCTCCTGAACATATTATGCGTTGGGAGTCACCATGGAGTGATGGTTTCCCCGGCTGGCATTTGGAATGTACGGCAATGAGTACTAAATATTTAGGTGTTCCATTTGATATTCATGGCGGAGGCATGGATTTAATGTTTCCTCATCACGAATCGGAAATTTGTCAAAATAGAATTGCCACCGGTCAACATGCTGTAAAATATTGGATGCACAACAATATGATTACCATCAATGGACAAAAAATGGGTAAGTCTTTAGGCAATTTTATTACACTCAACGAATTTTTCAATGGCATATCGCATAAAAATGCTGAAGGTAAAGAATTGGTAGAGAAGGCTTATTCACCAATGACAATTCGCTTTTTTATACTTCAAGCTCACTATAGCAGTACCGTAGATTTCTCCAACGAAGCTCTTCAGGCAGCTGAAAAAGGTATGCAAAAATTGTTTCTATCCTATTCTTTGATAGACAAATTGAAATATAGTGCAACGTCAACAGAAAACATCGGTAAACTCTATGCAGATTGTCAGGCAGCCATAGACGATGATTTAAATACGCCAATGGTTATTGCCAATCTGTTTGAGGCATCCAAAATTATCAATTCTGCCTATGATGGAAAGCTAATGCTTACACAAGAAAATATCAACGAATTGAAAAATTTGTTTGATACTTTTTTGTTTGACATATTGGGTATGAAATATATTCCGCAATCCAATGCAAACAATGGCTTAGACAATCAATTGATGGACATTATCATCGATTTGCGAAAGCAGGCAAAATTCAATAAAGATTATGCTTCTGCAGATGCTATTCGGGACAAATTGGCAGCAATTGGAGTGGAAATAAAAGATACCAAAGACGGAGTTGTTTGGTCGGTAAAGTAAAATTTTAGAAAGATGGGCATAATATCGGAAATTGTTTGGAATGTAGATCCAATTTTGTTTCACATAGGCAATTTGGAAATCCGTTGGTATGGCTTTTTGCTGGCCATAGGATTTATATTGGCATATCTTGTCTTGCAGAAAATTGCCACCAATGAAAATCTGTCACACGAAAAAATTGATAGATTTGCACTGCTAACCATCTTGTGGACCATTGTCGGCTTGCGAATAGGCCATTGTATTTTCTACGATTGGGAGTATTTCAGTCATCATCTATTAGAAATTTTCATTCCATTTACCAACACTCCGGCAGGTTGGAAATTTACAGGATATGCCGGTTTGGCAAGTCATGGAGGAGCAATAGCAATAATTGGCTATGTGCTTTATTTCTCCTATAAAAATAAGGTGAATATATTGTGGTTGTTGGATAGAGTGGCTATTTGTGTGCCTATTGCAGCAGCTTTTGTAAGATGTGGCAATTTGATGAATTCTGAAATAATTGGCACTGTGACAAATGTTCCGTGGGGATTTGTATTTATGCAGTTGGAAGGAACAAGCGAATGCTGCGAACCTCGTCATCCATCACAATTGTACGAATCGTTGGTATATTTGACTTTGTTTGCATATCAAATGTGGTATTATTTTAAGCATGCAAAGGGACATATTCCTGCAGGACGTTCTATAGGTACTGCATTGATAGTGATATTTGTTGCTCGCTTTTTGATAGAATTTATCAAAGCAGACCAAGTGGACTTTGAAGCCAATATGACACTCAATATGGGACAATGGTTGAGTATTCCATTTGTTTTGGCAGGTATAGCATGTTTGGTTTATTCCATCGTAAAACCATATTATGCACAGCCAAAATATTTGATCAATGAAAGTAAAAAAGATGAAAACAAATCAACAGGAAATAAATAGTTTTTTTGAAAAATATATCCAATCTTTTGATGGTAATAAAGATGCAGACTATCAGTATTATGCCAATAGTTTTCTGCAACGCGGAGTGCCTACAAAAGATAATGAAATGTGGCGAAATTTTCATTTTGAGCAAGTTGTCAATCATCCATATATAGTACAAAAAGAACCACAAACCTATCAACCGGTTGGTCAGTTTTTCCATTGTGATATCAATCAGTTGGAATCGCATTTGTTTGCATTTTTGAATGGTTGGTATGTGCACAACAATGCTCCTATCACCATTTTTCCGAGTGGAGTGGTAATAGGTAGTTTGCTTTATGCAAAAAAACAATATGCAGACATTTTAAATGCTTGTTCTTCTCTATCAAAACAATACAAACATTCATCTATGTTTGATATGGCATCTGCCATTTGTCAAGATGGATTTTTTGTATATATTCCTGATTACGTAGAATTTAAGCAAGTGGTTCAGTTGGTCAATGTGGTCAATTCAAATAGTGATTTGTTCATCAACATGAAAAATGTGATAGTAGTTGGTAAAAATGCGTCTTTGAAATTGATGCATTGTGATGATACCATCGAAGGAGGCTATACGTTGATCAATACCGCCACAGAAATCTTTTTAGACGAAGGTGCTTCTGTAGATTACTATAAATTAGAAAACAAAGATGAGCGTTCCGTTTTGATAAACGATGCTACCATTTATCAAGGTGCCAATACTAATGTTAAAACCTATACCAATGTTTTCAATGGCGGTATAGTACACAACACCTTGAATAGTCATCTGTATGGAGAATATGCAAATATTGACTTAAACGGTTTGTATCTGGTTGACAAAAAACAAGATGTAACAAATTGTTTATCTGTCAATCATCATGTGCCTAATTGCAAAAGTCAACAATTGTACAATGGAATTATGGATGATGAGGCGAAAGCTAATTTTGTAGGACATATCTATGTGGCTCAAGATGCCCAAAAAACAGAGTCGGCACAAGTGAATCACAATATTTTGCTTACCGACCAAGCCACAATTGACACCAAGCCGTTTTTGGAAATCTATGCCGACGATGTAAAATGTTCGCACGGTGCTACGGTTGGGCAGTTGGACGATGATGCTATTTTTTATATGCGTTCAAGAGGTATTTGCCAAAGAAATGCGAAAAAATTGTTGATGCATGCTTTTGCTAAAGAGATTGTTGACAAAATTTCTATTGCTGCTTTGGTAGATTATACAGAAGATTTAGTGCAAAAACGTTTGTCCGGTCAAAATATATCTTGCAATAGCTGTACCATGAATTGCCAAAAACCAATTCATTTTGAAGTAAAGATGCCTGAATTATAATTATTTAGCAATTTTATGAATTATCTTAGTGTAGAAAATCTTGCTAAATATTATGGAGAACAATTGCTATTTGAACATGTAACTTTTGGCATTGACAAAGGGCAAAAAATTGCCTTGATAGCCAAAAACGGTACGGGAAAATCTACATTATTAAATATTATCACCGGTCGCGATATGGCTGATGAAGGTGCCTATACCTTACGAAATGATATAAGAGTCGCCTATCTTTCACAAACTACCGATATAGATAATTCTAAAATTGTTTTAGATGCAGTCTTTAGTGAGGAGAGTCTGCAAGTGCAGTCTATTCGTGCTTATGAATCAGCCTTGAATAATGTAAAATTAGCTGACAATGAAGAAAATAGAGAAAAGTTGCAGCAAGCCATTGATTTAATGGATACCTACAAAGCTTGGGATTTTGATGCAAGGGCAAAAGAGGTTTTACACCGATTTTCTATAGAAGATTTTTTCAAAAAGGTTGGAGAATTGTCGGGAGGACAGCAAAAAAAAGTAGCCTTAGCTAAAGTATTGCTTTCTGATGCTGATTTTTTGATCATGGACGAACCCACCAATCATTTGGATATTGAAATGATTGAGTGGCTTGAAAATTTTCTTACAACTGCCAACACCACTTTGCTTATGGTAACACACGATAGATTTTTCTTAGATAAAGTCTGCACCGAGATTTTGGAGTTGACATCAAATGGAATTGTACGTTACAGAGGTAAGTACAATTATTATTTAGAAAAAAAACAAGAATTCATCGCCAATCAGTTGGCAGAAGTGGAAAAAAACAAAAATATCTATCGCCGGGAGTTAGAATGGATGCGTTCCACACCACAGGCACGTAGTACAAAGTCTAAGTCAAGAATTGATAATTTTGAAAAGTTAAAACAAAAAATCACAGTAGATATTCCGCAAACTGATCAGGCATTTGCTGTAAAATCCGAGAGAATTGGAAATAAAATATTAGAAATTAACAATTTAGATTTTAATTACGAAAAAGGTAAACCAATCATCAAAGATTTTTCCTATATTTTCAAACGGGGTGAAAGATGTGGAGTGGTAGGTAAAAACGGGAGTGGCAAGACAACTCTTATTCGTTTAATTGCCAATGAATTAAAACCAACACAAGGAAAAATCACCTTGGGGCAGACTATACATATAGGATATTATAGTCAAGATGAGAAAGATTCTCAAAACAATGGCAAACGTATTATAGATATAGTAAAGGAACATGCTGAGATGGTGCGAATGTCGAACGGAAATCTAATTTCTGCCTCAGCTTTTCTCAATTATTTTGGCTTTGGTTACGAATTGCAATATACTTTTTATGAAAGTTTGAGTGGAGGGCAGCGAAGAAAGTTGCACTTGCTGATGGTACTGATCACCAATCCTAATTTTCTGCTTTTGGATGAGCCCACCAACGATTTTGATATTGATACATTAAATATATTAGAAGATTTTTTGCTCCATTTTGAAGGTTGCATGCTGATAGTTTCTCATGACAGATGGTTTATGGACAAGTTGGTTGACCATATTTTTATCATGGAAGAAAATGGCAACATAAAAGATTATTATGGGAATTATACCGACTATAAAATTAGCAAGCAAAAAGAAAATCAGCAGATTAAAAGACAGCAAAAGTTAGAAAAAGCAGTTGAGAGCAAGCCGATAAAACTACCTAATCCTAATAAGCGTACTTATAAGGAGGAACAGGAATTCAATCAATTGGAGAAAGAAATTGAGCAATTAGAAGTTTTGAAGAAAGATTTGTTGGAGCAGTTGAACAATCCCGCTTTGTCGCCACAAAAAAGTATGGAAATATCGCAACAATATGCTGATACAGATGCATTGTTGGAAGAAAAAACCATGCGATGGCTGGAATTGAGTGAAAAAGAAGCGAAGTAATTGTTTTTTCTAAGAAAAAATGTTATAAAAATAACACAAGTTTCCGTTTTTATGAAAAAAACGTAACAAATTATTGCAAAAAAGTGGATAAAAATGTTGAAAAAATAGAAAGAAAAAAAATATTTTCAAAATATAACACTTTCATAATCAATTAATTTATGAATATTAAAAAAAAAGTAAAATTTTTTTTAATTGGTATTAAAATTAGTTGTATCTTTGCAATTCCAATTCAGCATAATATAAAATCTGGGTTGAATGCCACTGTAGCTCAGTTGGCCAGAGCAGCTGATTTGTAATCAGCGGGTCGGGGGTTCGAATCCCTCTAGTGGCTCAGGTTCTTTGATTTTAAAAGGCTGGGGGGGTACCAGAGCGGTCAAATGGGGCAGACTGTAAATCTGTTGGCTGAGCCTTCGGAGGTTCGAATCCTCCCCCCCCCACATCGAAAGACAAAGACCTGCGATAAAAGAATGTTTTTATTGCAGTTTTTTGTTTAAAAGCGGAAGTAGCTCATTTGGCAGAGCGAAAGCCTTCCAAGCTTTAGGTGGCGGGTTCGAGCCCCGTCTTCCGCTCAAAGATGCCGTTGTAGCTCAGTGGTAGAGCACTTCCTTGGTAAGGAAGAGGTCACGAGTTCAACTCTCGTCAACGGCTCTCGGTTATTGAAATTTGAAAAACATTATATATAATTAAATAACATCCTTAAAATTTTAAGAAAATGGCAAAAGAAAAATTCGAACGTTCCAAAGATCACGTAAACATTGGAACAATTGGTCACATTGACCACGGTAAAACAACTTTGACCGCAGCAATCACAAAAGTTTTGGCTGAAGCAGGTTTATCAGAATTTAGAAGTTTCGATTCTATTGATAATGCTCCAGAAGAAAAAGAACGTGGTATTACTATTAATACAGCACACGTTGAATACCAAACAGCAAAACGTCACTATGCACACGTTGACTGTCCGGGTCACGCAGATTATGTTAAAAACATGGTTACTGGTGCCGCTCAAATGGATGGTGCTATTTTGGTTGTGGCTGCAACTGATGGTCCAATGCCTCAAACTCGTGAACATATCCTTTTAGCAAAACAGGTAGGTGTTCCAAGAATGGTTGTTTTCATGAACAAATGCGATATGGTTGACGATGAAGAATTGTTAGACCTTGTTGAAATGGAAATTCGTGATTTATTATCATTCTACGGATTTGACGGAGACAATACTCCTATTATTCGTGGTTCTGCATTAGGCGGATTGAACGGAGATCCAAAATGGGTAGGTAAAATCATGGAATTGATGGATACAGTTGACGAATGGATTCCACTTCCACAACGTGATAAAGATAAAGACTTCTTAATGCCTATAGAAGACGTTTTCTCTATCACAGGTCGTGGTACTGTTGCAACAGGTCGTATAGAATCTGGTATTATCAAAATAGGTGATCCTGTAGATATTATCGGTATGGGAGCAGAAAAATTGAAATCAGTTGTAACTGGTGTTGAAATGTTCCGTAAAATATTAGATGAAGGTGAAGCTGGTGATAATGCAGGTTTGTTACTTCGTGGTATCGACAAAGACGAAATCCGTCGTGGTATGGTTATCGCAAAGCCGGGTTCAATCAAGCCTCATAAACATTTCAAAGCTCAAGTTTATGTTTTGAAAAAAGAAGAAGGTGGACGTCATACTCCATTCCATAATAAATATCGTCCTCAATTCTATTTTAGAACTACAGACGTTACCGGAGAAATCACTCTTCCAGAAGGTGTAGAAATGGTAATGCCAGGCGATAACTTGACAATTGATGTTAACTTGATTGCAGAAATCGCATTGAACATGAACTTACGTTTCGCTATCCGTGAAGGTGGTAGAACAGTAGGTGCCGGTCAGGTTACAGAAATTTTAGATTAAGTTCTAATAAATTGATAAAAGAGAAATCTCGTAGTAGATTTCTCTTTTTAGGAGCATAGTTTAATGGTAGAATGGGGGTCTCCAAAACCTTTGATGTGAGTTCGATTCTTACTGCTCCTGCAAAAATAAGTTTAACAAATGAAAAAGATAGTTCGTTATATACAAGAAGCTTATGATGAATTGGTACACAAGGTAACTTGGCCAACTTGGTCAGAATTGCAAAATAGTGCCGTTGTTGTATCTATTGCATCATTGGTAATAGCATTAGTAGTCTTTCTAATGGACTTTTTGTTTGGAGTACAACACTTTGAATTCGGGTCTTTCATTTGGAAAGGATTATTAGGATTTTTGTATGGAGCATAATTTAAATAATGAATAAATACCCAGCTTCCATAAGTGAAAACTTATTTGGGTAAATATAAGAAAAGGTAATTAGATGGATAGTACAAACGAAACGAACAAGTATCGATGGTATGTGTTACGAGCCGTCACTCAACAAGAGGACAAGATTAAAAAACACATAGAAAGTGAAATCAAGTCCTTGGGTTTAGAGGAGTTCGTACCGAGAGTGCTGGTTCCGGTAGAAAAAGTATTTACTATTCGTAACGGTAAAAAAGTTATGAAAGAAAAAAATTTCTATTCGGGATACGTCTTCGTAGAAGCCTATTTTGAAAGGAAAGAAAATGGAGAATACACCGAAGTAGGTAAAAAAGTCAAAGGTACCCTTCGACAAACCCCAGGTGTATTAGGGTTTTTAGGCGGCGAAGAAAATCCAGAACCATTACGCCAGCAAGAAGTAATGAGATTGTTGGGCAAAGCTGACGAATTGATGGAAAATGAAGAGGAAGCAGTCGGCACGTTTATGGTTGGGGAGTCTGTTAAAGTTACCGACGGACCTTTTGCAAGTTTTGTAGGAGTTATTAAAGAAATTAATAACGAAGGAAAAAAGTTGAAAATAGAGGTGAATATTTTCGACCAACCAACATCGTTGGAATTGAGTTATTATCAAGTATCATCGGAGTTGTAAAATTTTTCTAAAAACAAGAAAGAGGTTTGATAGTTAATCAATTAAATATTAAAAAAAATGGCAAAAGAAGTAGCAGGACTTATTAAATTACAGATTAAGGGCGGTGCTGCAAATCCATCACCTCCAGTAGGACCGGCATTAGGTGCAAAGGGAGTTAACATTATGGAATTTTGTAAGCAATTCAATGCTCGTACACAAGAAATGGCAGGCAAGATTATTCCTGTAATTATTACAGTGTACTCTGATAAGTCTTTTGATTTTATCATTAAGACTCCGCCTGTTGCTGTTCAGATAATGGAAGCCACCAAAGCAAAAAAAGGTTCTTCTGAACCAAACCGTACCAAAGTTGCCAGTCTTACTTGGGATCAAGTGAGAGCAATTGCAGAAGGTAAAATGGTTGATATGAACTGTTTTACAGTAGAATCTGCCATGAAAATGGTTGCAGGAACTGCACGTAGTATGGGTATAACTGTAAAAGGTGGTCAAAATCCATTTGAAAATTAGTCGTTTAAATTATTAAGAAAAAAGTAAAATGGCACAAAAAACAAAGAAACGCGTAGAAGCCGAAGCAAAGCACGATTTAAAACGTTCATATCCTTTGGCAGAAGCAATTCAAATTGTAAGAGACATTACCACTACTAAATTCGATGCATCAGTAGATATTGACGTTCGTTTAGGCGTTGATCCTCGAAAAGCTAATCAAATGGTAAGAGGTATTGTTACATTACCGCACGGAACTGGTAAAGTAGTAAGAGTATTAGCATTAGTAACTCCTGACAAGGAAGAAGAAGCTAAAGCAGCGGGAGCCGAATATGTAGGTTTAGACGATTATATCCAGCAAATTAAAAATGGTTGGACAGATGTTGATGTTATCATCACCATGCCTAGTGTAATGCCAAAAATTGGTGCATTAGGAAAAGTCTTAGGACCTCGTGGATTGATGCCGAACCCTAAAACAGGAACGGTAACAATGGAAGTAGGTAAAGCAATACAAGAAGTAAAGGCTGGTAAGATAGACTTTAAAGTTGACAAAACTGGTATTATTCACACATCAGTAGCAAGAATGTCTTTCTCTAATGAAGATATTTACGATAATGCAAAAGAAGTGATACAAAATATTATCAAGTTGAAACCAACAGCAGCAAAAGGAACTTACATTAAGAGTCTTTACATTTGTAGTACCATGAGTGCTGGAGTACAAGTAGATGTTAAGTCAGTTACATTATAAAAAGTGTATATTATGAAGAAAGAGAACAAAGCGGTTATTATTGAAGAAATTGCTAACATTCTATCAGGAAGCAACACAGTTTATGTAGCTGATATTTCAGGTCTAACAGCAGATAAAAGCAACGCTTTACGTAGAATATGTTTTACAAAAGGCGTAAAAATTAAGATGGTGAAAAATACCTTCTTAAGGAAAGCTATGGAGCAGTTGGATACTGATTATTCGGAAATGTATCCTGTGCTAAAAGGAACCTCTGCAATAATGGTTTCAGAAGCAGGCAATACACCTGCACGTATTATCAGAGATTTCCGTGGCAAAAATGAAATCCCGACTATCAAAGCAGCTTATATTGAACAATGCGTATATTTGGGAGATCAAATAGACTTGTTATGCAGTCTAAAATCAAGAGAGGAACTTATTGGAGATATTATCACTTTGTTGCAATCACCGGCAAAGAATGTTGTATCAGCATTACAATCAGGTGGCGGCAAATTGGCAGGTATCGTAAAGACCCTTTCAGAAAAATAATTAGTTAAATAAAGTAAAAAACAATTAAAAAAAATAAAATTATGGCAGATTTAAAAGCATTTGCAGAACAATTAGTAAATTTAACAGTTAAAGAAGTTAACGAACTAGCTCAAATTTTAAAAGATGAGTATGGTATTGAACCAGCAGCTGCAGCAGTAGCAGTAGCAGCAGCACCAGGTGCAGCAGAAGCAGCAGCTGAAGAAAAAACTTCTTTCGATGTAATATTGAAAGAAGCAGGCGCTCAAAAATTGGCAGTTGTAAAATTGGTAAAAGAATTAACCAGTCTTGGTTTGAAAGAAGCAAAAGAATTGGTTGATGGAGCACCAAAAGCAATCAAAGAAGGCGTAACTAAAGACGAAGCTGAAGCTTTGAAAAAATCTTTGGAAGAAGCTGGAGCTAGCGTTGAAATTAAATAACACACGCTACATTTTTGCATGTAAGACCTCTCCATATTAGGGAGGTCTTATGTGCGTTTTTTAAAACAACGTTCTTAATTTTTTTATTCGTTTAACATTTTAAAACCTAAAGCATTGGTTACCAAGACACAACGAATTAGTTTTGCAACTGTAGAGACCCCGGAATATCCCGATTTTTTAGATATTCAGTTAAAATCATTTAGAGATTTTTTCCAAGTGGAAACAAATCCGGAACAAAGATGTAAAGAAGGTCTTTATCAGGTGTTCATGGAAAATTTTCCTATATCGGACGTACGTGGTAGTTTCGTATTAGATTTCATGGATTACTACGTAGATGCACCCCGATATTCCATAGAAGAGTGCATCCAAAGAGGTTTAACATACAGCGTTCCTCTTAAAGCGAAGTTACGTCTTTCTTGTACAGACGTAGATCACGAAGATTTCGAAACGCAGATACAAGAAGTCTATTTGGGACTTATCCCTTATATGACGCCAAGCGGTACATTCGTGATCAATGGTGCTGAAAGAGTAGTGGTTTCACAATTACACCGTTCGCCCGGTGTGTTTTTTGGAACATCCTATCACACCAACGGCACCCAGTTATATTCCGCTAGAATTATTCCGTTCAAAGGTTCATGGATTGAGTTTACAACTGACATTTCAAATGTCATGTATGCTTATATCGATAGAAAGAAAAAATTGCCGGTTACAACTTTATTGCGTGCAATAGGTTATGAAACCGACAAGGATATTCTTACTATATTCGATTTGGCAAAAGAAGAAAAAGCGACTAAAACCAATCTTAAAAAATTGATTGGTAGCAAGTTGGCTGCTCGTGTAATCCGTTCATGGAATGAAGACTTTGTAGATGAAGAAACAGGTGAGGTAGTTACCATACCAAGAACTGAAGTCTTGATCGAAAGAGAAGAAATTTTAGAGGATAAACACATTGATTTGATAGTAGAAAGTGGAATCAAGACCATCTTAATTCACAAAGAAGATCCTAATCAAACAGATTATTCCATTATTTTTAATACATTGCAGAAAGACCCTGCAAACTCAGAAAAGCAGGCAATAGAATATATCTATTTCCAAATGCGTAATACGGCTCCACCAGATGAAGATCAAGCCCGTCAAACATTTGAAAAGATATTCTTTTCTGACAAACGTTACGATTTAGGTGAAGTTGGAAGATATAGAATCAATAAGAAATTGGGACTACAAATTCCAATGACAACTACAGTCTTAACAAAAGAAGATATTATCTCCATTATTAAGCATTTGATAGAACTTATCAATTCAAAAGTAGATGTAGATGATATTGACCACTTGAGCAATAGAAGAATTAGAACCGTAGGCGAACAATTGTCAGCACAATTTGGTGTAGGTTTGGCACGTATGGCTCGAACCATCAGAGATAGAATGAATGTTCGTGATAATGAAGTATTTACCCCAACCGAACTAATCAATGCCAAAACATTGGTATCGGTTATCAATACTTTCTTTGGTACTAACCAATTGTCACAATTTATGGACCAAACCAACCCATTGGCAGAGGTAACTCACAAGAGAAGAATTTCTGCATTAGGTGTTGGTGGTTTGTCAAGAGATAGAGCCGGATTTGAGGTTCGTGACGTTCACTATACTCACTATGGTCGTTTGTGTACTATTGAAACACCGGAAGGTCCAAACATCGGTTTGATATCTTCATTGTGTGTATATGCAAAAATAAATCACCTTGGTTTTATCGAAACCCCTTATCGAAAAGTAGTAGATGGCAAAGTAGATTTGAAGTCACCATTGGTTTATATGGCTGCAGAAGAAGAGGAAAATCTTACTATTGCACAAGCAACTACTGAATATGATAAAAAGACAGGAGAAATATTGGGAAGTAGGATAAAAGCTCGTCGTGTAGCTGATTATCCTATTGTAGCTCCGCAAGAATTGGATGCTTTAGATATTGCACCTAATCAGATTGCCTCATTAGCAGCTTCGTTGATTCCATTCTTGGAACATGATGATGCTAACCGTGCCTTGATGGGTTCAAACATGATGCGTCAAGCTGTTCCATTGTTGTGTCCGCAAGCACCTATAGTCGGAACAGGTATTGAAGAAGATGTTGCACGTAGTTCAAGAACTCAAATTTATGCTGCAGCAGACGGAGTTGTTGACTATGTTGACGCAACACAAATTAGAATCAAATACAACCGAGACGAATACGATGATTTGGTAAGTTTTGACGATCCTGTTACAACTTACTCTTTGACAAAAAATCAAAGAACAAATCAAGCAACAGCTATCAATATTAAACCTATTGTCCGTAGAGGTCAAAAGGTGAAAAAAGGTCAAGTCTTGACCGAAGGTTATGCAACCATCGGCGGAGAATTGGCATTGGGAAGAAACTTGAAAGTAGCTTTCATGCCTTGGAAAGGTTACAATTTTGAGGATGCTATCGTAATTTCAGAAAGAGTTGTAAAACAAGACTGGTTTACGTCTCTTCATATTGAAGAATTTACATTGGAAGTCAGAGATACCAAACGTGGTCAGGAAGAGTTGACCAATGATATTCCAAATGTAAGCGTAGAAGCAACCAAAAACTTGGATGCCAATGGTTTGGTATGTGTAGGAACACATATTAAAGAAGGAGATATTCTAATAGGAAAGATTACTCCAAAAGGAGAATCGTATCCGACTCCTGAAGAAAAACTATTGAGAGCCATCTTCGGAGACAAGGCCGGTGATGTAAAAGATGCATCTTTGAAGGCACCTCCATCAACAGAAGGTGTAGTTATTGATAATAAATTGTTCTCTAAACTAGTAAAATCTAGAAAAAATAAGACTAAAGAAAAAGAGAGCGTAAAAGATGTAGAGGACGATTACATGAAACTCATGGATAAATTGAAAGAAGAACTTGTACAAAAATTGTATAAGATTCTAGAAGGCAAGTTATCTCATGGTATTAAAGACAATGCAGGCAATATATTATTGCAAAAAGGTCCTAAGTTCTCACAGAAAATACTTAAAGAAATTGATTACAAGAGTGTAGACTTACGTGGTTGGACAACCGATTCACATGTAAATAGTTTGGTAGAACGTACGGTTAGAAACTATGCTGAAAAATATCGTGAATTGGAATCTAAATTGACGAGAAAGAAATTCGCAATGACCATTGGAGACGAACTTCCAAACGGTATTGTCCAAATGGCAAAAGTTTACTTAGTAAGCAAGAGAAAACTGCGTGTAGGTGATAAAATGGCAGGTCGTCACGGTAACAAAGGTATTGTGGCTAAAATAGCACGTGAAGAAGATATGCCATTTATGGAAGACGGTACTTCAGTAGATATCGTATTGAACCCATTAGGTGTGCCTTCACGTATGAACATCGGTCAGATTTACGAAACCATTTTAGGATGGGCAGGTCATGAATTAGGATTGAAATTTGCAACACCCATTTTTAATGGTGCCACATTAGACGAAGTAAATGGTTATATGAAAAAAGCCGGTTTGCCGGAAAATGGTAGTGTTTATTTGTACGATGGTGAAACCGGAGACCGATTTGAACAAAAGGTAACTGTAGGTTATATCTATATGTTGAAATTGCATCACATGGTAGATGATAAGATGCATGCTCGTTCAATAGGACCTTATTCATTGATAACTCAACAACCATTAGGTGGTAAGGCTCAATTTGGAGGTCAGAGATTTGGAGAGATGGAAGTTTGGGCATTGGAGGCATTTGGTGCATCTAATGTTTTGAGAGAAATCTTGACAGTAAAATCTGATGATGTTACAGGAAGAGCTAAGAATTATGAAGCAATTGTAAAAGGTGAAGTTCCACCTCCACCGGGATTACCAGAATCATTCAATGTATTGGTAAACGAGTTGCGTAGTTTATGTTTAGAGGTAACATTCGAATAAGCTCAAGAGTTGTTAATTAAAGTTGAAATTTGTAAGACAAGAAAAACATGGCTTTCAGAAAAGATAATAATGTAAGAAAGGATTTTTCAAAGATCACAATTAGTTTGGCTTCGCCGGAATCTATTTTAGAGCGTTCGCATGGTGAAGTTACAAAGCCAGAAACTATCAATTATAGAACCTATAAATCAGAACGTGACGGTTTGTTCTGTGAAAGAATTTTTGGTCCATTGAAAGACTGGGAATGTAGTTGTGGTAAATACAAACGCATTAGATACAAAGGTGTGATTTGTGACCATTGCGGTGTGGAAGTAACTGAAAGAAAGGTAAGAAGAGAGAGAATGGGACACATTCAATTGGTTATTCCGGTTGCACATATATGGTTTTTCAAATCATCACCAAGCCGTATTGCTTCTTATGTAGGTATTCAATCAAAAACTTTGGAAGCGGTAATCTATTATGAAAAATACATAGTAGTACAAGCAGGTGCAGCTGAAGAATTGGGTGTCAACAATTTGGATTTGTTGGCAGAAGAAGATTATTTCAAAATTTTGGAACAATTACCCAAAGAAAATCAATTGCTTCCGGAAGATGATCCTAATAAATTTGTCGCCGAAATGGGTGCAGAAGCCATTCAAAAGATAATCAAGCGTATAGATTTAGATGAGGTATCATTTGAATTGAGAGACAAAGCCAACAAAGAAACTTCGCAACAAAGAAAACAAGAAATACTGAAACGTTTGCATGTATATGAATCATTTAGAGATAGTCGTAAGCGTGCAGAAAATAAGCCGGAATGGATGATCGTGAAGGTAATTCCTGTCATTCCTCCGGAATTGCGTCCATTGATACCATTGGATGGCGGCAGATTTGCCACATCAGATTTGAACGAATTGTATAGAAGAGTTATCATTCGTAACAATCGTTTGAAACGATTGATGGATATTAAGGCTCCGGATGTAATTATGCGTAATGAAAAACGTATGTTGCAAGAAGCTGTTGACGCTTTGTTTGACAATTCTAAAAAATCAAATTTTAGAGCAACAGAAGCACGTCCATTGAAATCTTTGTCCGATAGTTTGAAAGGTAAGCAAGGTCGTTTCCGTCAGAATTTGTTAGGAAAACGTGTTGACTATTCAGGCCGTTCTGTTATTGTCGTCGGACCGGATTTGAGAATGAATGAATGTGGTTTGCCAAAAGATATGGCAGCCGAATTGTTCAAACCGTTTATCATTAGAAAATTATTAGAACGCGGCATTGTCAAAACGGTGAAATCGGCAAAGAAAATTGTTGACAGAAAAGAACCGGTGGTATGGGATATTTTGGAAAATATTTTGAAAGGACATCCTGTATTATTGAACCGTGCTCCTACTTTGCACCGTTTGGGTATTCAAGCTTTCCAACCAAAATTGGTGGAAGGAAAGGCAATTCGTTTGCACCCGTTGTGTTGTACAGGTTTCAATGCCGACTTTGATGGTGACCAAATGGCTGTTCACGTTCCTCTTGGAAATGCTGCTATTATGGAAGCACAAATGTTGATGTTGGCATCTCATAATATTTTAAATCCTGCCAATGGTGCTCCTGTTACAGTGCCTTCTCAAGATATGGTTTTGGGATTGTATTACATTACCAAGCCATTGGAAACAACTAACAAAGATGATAAAGAATTGAGAGCATTCTATTCTTCTGACGAAGTTGTGATGGCACATGCTGAAAACAAGATACATACTAATGATTATATTAGATGTAGAGTAAAAAACAGTAAAGGTGAAATTGAATTAATAAAAACGACAGTAGGTCGTGTAATATTCAACCGTGTTGTTCCTGAAGAGATAGGTTTTATCAATAAAACTTTAACAAAAAAATCATTAAGAGATATTATTAGTGAAGTTTTGAAGAAAACCGGTACTACCAAGACTGCTAAATTTTTGGACGATATCAAAGATATGGGTTATAAGATGGCGTTCAAAGGCGGTTTGTCATTCAATTTAGGAGATGTAATCATTCCGGAAGAAAAAGCAACATTGGTACAAAAAGCCAACGAAGAAGTTGACGAAGTGATGTTTGAATATGAAAACGGTTTGATTACTGATAATGAACGTTACAACAAAGTAATTGATATTTGGACACATACCAATGCACAAGTCAGCGATGTTTTGATAAAACGTCTGGCAAATGATAAAGACGGATTCAATTCAGTGTATATGATGTTGGATTCCGGTGCTCGTGGTTCAAAAGAACAGATTCGTCAGTTGTCAGGTATGCGTGGTTTGATGGCAAAACCTACCAAAGCCGGTGCAGCAGGTGGTGAAATTATTGAAAATCCTATTTTGTCAAACTTCAAAGAAGGTTTGTCAGTTATGGAATACTTTATTTCTACACACGGTGCTCGTAAAGGTTTGGCCGATACCGCTTTGAAGA
>JAEEGK010009621.1_pt1 | contig 22521 bp, 16 predicted proteins | sample 8958771 | NCBI WGS metagenome assembly JAEEGK01 (sample SAMN16246547, study PRJNA631951) | gut metagenome | biome: gut microbiome; feature: rumen; material: SC-attached | host: Bos | place: Iran: Karaj | collected 2018-10 | reverse complement strand
ACACGCTATAAGCTCCTATCGATCATCGCATTTTTAATACTCTTCTTTTGCGGTCTTAGTCTTCTATATCGTGTCTTTTCCTGGAAGGACACCTCCGGCGACTACTTTTCCTCCGTAAATCAATTTTATTCCATGAAGCATAACGTGGTTGACGTTGCGTTCTTTGGTCCAAGCACCACGTATTCCAGCATAAATCCCGCCATTTTCTGGGAAAACTGCGGCATCGCCGCTTTTAACAATGCCGTTTCCGGTCAGGACAGAAACGCTTCCACTTATTACGTCAAGGAAGTGCTGAAAACCCAGTCTCCCAAGGTAATCGTTCTTTCCGCTTCTTTTTTTTACACGGACGTTTATGCCGTTCCAGGGAACCTGCTGCGCAACACCTTGTCCCTAAAGGAATCACCAAACTCCGTCGCCCTGATCAATGAGCTTGTCACAAAAAATGATGCGGTCAAGGGCGAAAACGAGATCAAGGATTATTATCTGCGCTGGCCCATCGTCCACAGCCGTTATCGTGAATTGCAGGAAGAAGATTTTCATCCCGTTGCGGAATACGAAAACTGTCTCGGATACCAATACAGCTGTGACGTTGGAAATCTGGAAGGCTTGGGCGACGTTAGTTTCGACCTCTCCGAGTCTACGGAGATCAGCGCCGGAAATAAGCAGTGGATCGACAACTTAAAAAAGTTGAGTGAAGAACAAGGTTTTCAATTGTTGATCCTGTCCGTACCCACGGATTTTTACCCCCAGCAAAGAGCTTGCCTAAACGGCTGCTTCCGGTACCTGGACGAAATCGGCGTGCCTTACCTTGACCTCAACTTCCATATGGATGAGATGGATTTTGTTCCGGCCACTGACATGGCCGACAGAAATCATTACAACGTATTGGGTGCCAGAAAGATTTGCACTTATCTCTCCGATTATCTGGCGCAGAACTATTCCCTGCCCGACAGACGCGGACAAAAGGGGTACGAGCGCTATGACCAGTGCTTGGAAACTTATTACCACAAATGTTTGGAGGTTGAGACGCTTCCTTCCGCTGACGCGCAGACGCTGGTTGACGTTCCGCTCAATTACACGGATCTGATCGTTTCCATCACCTTGCATCCGGAAAGTGAACCCCGCCCTGAATTTGTCGATTTTTTGGAAGCTGCCGGCGCTTCTCCCGACGAGATCGCCAAGGGAGGCACTTGGCTTTGGAAGGACGGTTCCCTGATCCATTCTCCCTCAAGAACGCAATACGGATACCAGTTAACCCCCAACAAATATTTTTACGTTACGCCGACAGACGTCTTGGGAGCCGACCAAGTCTTCATTGGGAAAGACGTCTGCGTCACTTCGGAAATGGGCGGGAGCATCATCATTATCTATGACGCAGTTTTGGATAAAGTGATTTCCCTTCGACAATTCGAGTAAAGTTTCCTTAGGAGGTACCCCCTTGTCACTCACAGCATTTCATTATCTGACGTTTTTAGCCGTCACGGTATTGTTATATTACGTTTTGCCACGCAAAATAAGGTGGATCGGTATTTTGGCCGGCGATGCCTATTTTTTATGGCGAGGCAATTCCCTGACGGAGCTCCTCGTTTGGCTCGGCATGGCGCTGTTTACTTACGCCATATCCACTTGCGTGAATTACCTGACGGAAGAAAAAAGCAAAAAGGTCATAACGATGCTTGGCGTGATCGCGTTGGCCGGAGCACTGATCCTTTTGCAGGATTCCTCTTTCTTTGGGCTTCCTGCCTTAAACGTCTCCCCCATGGGCATTTCCTATTTTTCCCTTTCCTGGATTGCTTATCTGGTGGAAGCCTACTGTGGCACCAGCCCCGTTCAGAAGAATCCACTGAAGTTTTTGGCATTTGCCGGTTTCTTTCCCCTGCTGACCTCCGGTCCCATCGTCAAATACAAGGAAGTCGGGGAAAACGTTACGTCCGGCAACGCTCTTTCCCTCGACAACGTAACAAACGGTGCTGCCAGGATCGCCTGGGGCTTTATGAAAAAGCTGGTCATCGCCGACAGGATTGCGATCCTCATCAATACGGTTTATGGCAATCCCTATCGCTATCCCGGCTTGTTTTTCCACGTGGCAAACGTCTTCTTCATCATTCAGCTCTATGCCGACTTTTCCGGATGCATTGACATCGCGCTTGGAAGCGCGGAGATGCTTGGCATCAAGCTTCCTGAAAACTTTGAGCTTCCCTTCCTCTCGCAGACGCTTGAGGAGTTTTGGAGGAAATGGCACATTACGCTGGGCGGCTGGATCCGTGACTTTATCCTGTACCCCATTCTGAAATCGCCCTTGTTCCAAGCGATCGGAAAAACTTCGAAAAAGCTTTTTGGCAAAAAGACCGGCAAGAAGATCCCCGTATGGATCGGCCTGATGATCTCTTGGTTCCTCGTAGGCTTTTGGCATGGCGGCGGCTGGAATTACATTTTTGGCGTCGGCCTGCTCTTTGGCACCATCATTATCCTGGGTCAAATGCTGGATCCCGTCTTTACTTGGATCCTGAAGATATTGCACGTCAATACGGAGGCCCTTTCCTGGAAGGGATTTCGCATTGTAAGGACTTGGTTTTTCTTTGGCACCGGCCTTTCCTTTTTCCGCGCCGGCAGTTTGATGACCGGCTTCCGCAACCTAAAGCTCGCCTATACTACGTTCAACCCTTGGATTTTCTTTACCGGAGAGCTTTACGAACTGGGACTGGACCGGACGGACTTTAACATCCTGCTTTTCTTCCTGGCCCTGGTTGCCATCGCCGGGATCGTGCGTTTCCGCACCGGCAAGTCCATCCGTGCCCTCATGGCAGAGCAGAATGCCTTGTTCCGCTGGATCGCTTACGCGCTCCTCGTCTACGCCATCATCATTTACGGCTGCTACGGAACCGGCTTCGAGTCCGCATCCTTCATCTACCAAGGCTTCTAAAACATGTCTACTGACTCAATAAAAACTCGGGGCTTGAGCTTGACAGTGCCCCTTGAGCATGTTGCTTAAGTGTCAGTAGACACGTCCCCGTGACACAAATCATAAACGTGAGGAGGAACTATGAAAGAACTTGAATATCCTTTCGATGGGGAATGGATCCTCAGCAAGAAAAAAAGCATAAAGAAGCAACTTTTGCAAGAAAATGGTCCTTTCCTGCAAAAGAAGATTGCCGTGCTCGGCGGTTCCACCACCAGCAATATCTGCGTGCTCCTGGATCTGTTTTTGTTGAATCAAGGCATTCAGGCAAGCTTTTATGAATCGGAGTATGCGCAGTATTATGCGGATGCCATGTTCGACAATCCGGAACTGATGGAATTCCATCCCGATCTCATTTTCATCCACACCTCCAACGTCAACGTAAAGCACTACCCTTCCATCCAGGATTCTGACGACGAGGTTACCGCAAAGCTTGACCTCACGTATCAGGAGTTTGAAGGGATGTGGGAGCATCTAAACGCGACTCATCACTGCCCCATCATCCAAAACAACATGGAGCTTCCGTCCTATCGACTTCTCGGGAATTATGACTGCGTGGACGTTCGCGGACGCGTGAGCTTCCTAAACCGCCTGAACGAGCGCTTTGCGGAATATGCGAGAAGTCATGACTTTTTCCATATCCACGACATTGCTTATCTGTCTGCCGTAGTCGGGCTGGATCGCTTCTCCGACCCCTTCTACTGGCACATGTACAAATATGCCGTCGGCGTGCCCGTCATGGCAGACTTTTGTTACAATTTGAGCCATATCATCAAAGCCATCTACGGCAAGAATAAAAAGGCCTTCGTCCTAGACCTCGACAATACGCTCTGGGGCGGCATTGTCGGCGACGACGGCCCGGAGAATCTGGAGGTTGGCCAGGAGACCAGCATGGGGCAGGCCTACGATGCCTTCCAGACCTATCTAAAGGCCCACAAGGACATTGGCATCCTTTTGAACGTGAACTCCAAGAATGAGGCTGAAAACGCGCTTGCCGGGCTCAGCCATCAGGACTGCGTGCTGAAACCCGATGACTTCATGGTGATCAAGGCGAACTGGGAACCCAAGAATCTGAATACTGCCGCCATTGCAGAGGAACTGAATTTGGGCGTCGACAGCTTTGTCTTCGTGGATGATAATCCCGCGGAGCGCGAGATCATCAGCTCCACCATAAAGGGCATCAGCGTTCCCGAGATCACCACCGTCGACAAGTATATCCGCGAGATCGACCGTCACGGCTACTTCGAAGTATTAAAGCTCTCCAAGGATGATCTGTCCCGCAACGAAATGTACAAGGCAAACCTGCAGCGCGCGCAGACCATGAAGAGCTTTGCCGACTATGGCGAATACCTGAAATCCCTGGAGATGAAGGGCGTCATCAAACCCTTTGAGCCCCTCTATGAAGCCCGGATCGCGCAGCTGACCAACAAGAGCAATCAGTTTAACCTGACGACCAAGCGCTATTCCCAGAGTGAGATCGAGGAAGCTGCCTCGACCCGCTTTACCTTCTACGGAAAGCTTTCAGACAAGTTTGGCGATAACGGCGTGGTCACCGTTGCGATCGGAAGGCCGGAAGGCGATGCGCTCCATATGGAGCTTTGGCTCATGAGCTGCCGCGTGCTTAAGCGCGACATGGAGCTTGCGCTTCTCGATGCCATCGTCCACCGCTGCAAGGCAAACGGCATCACGCGTATTATCGGCTACTACTATCCCACGGCCAAGAACGCCATGGTTAAGAGCTTTTACGGAACCCTGGGATTTGATAAACTGTCAGAGGATGCGGAAGGAAACAGCACTTGGGAATTCCGGATCCCCGAATGCTATGAGAATCAAAACAAATATATCGAAGTAACGGAGGATTGATCATGACCAGAGAAGAAGCTTACGAAAAATTAAACAAGGTGTTTCAGGAAGTGTTTGACGACGAGGAGATCACGGTGAACGACGCCACCACCGCCAATGACATTGAAGATTGGGACAGCTTGGAACACGTAAACCTGATCGTTGCAGTTGAAAAATGCTTTGGAATCAAATTCAACATCGGTGAAGTGACGTCCATGAAAAAAGTGGGCGACATGATGGATCTCATCCTGGCAAAGAATGCTTAAAGACTCGGGGCGAGGCCTAGACAGTATCCCTCCGGCACGCTCGCGCTATGAGTGCAGCGTATCGGTACTAAGGGGTCAAAATACGCCCCCTAAGTACCGACGCTTGGCACACATGCCGGAGGGATACTGTCTAGGCCTGCCCCTCGAGGTTATGGAAAGCCTTCGAGACAGAAACGGGATGAGAGTAACATGTCGGAAAATAGTCAAAATAAAAAGCGCTCTTGAAAAGTCGCAAGACTTTTAAGGGCGCTTTTGTATGCCATATGTCACGGAGACATGCCTACTAACAACGTAATGCATGCTGACATACTCGAGGGGATGGCTTGAATAGTGCCCCTCAGGCATGTGTGCCAAGCGTCGGTACTTAGGTGGCGTATTCGAATGGAACGGTCATTTATGACTGGTCCATTCGAGACACCTTAGTACCGATACGCTGCACTCATAGTGCGAACGTGCCTGAGGGACACTGTCAAGCCTCAGCCCCGAGACCAGCCGATACCCATATGCCAATCGACACGTCCCCATGGCTCTGTTTTATTTGCCGGAAATGATGATGCCGCCTAAGGCAATATAGGGAACGACGCTGGTGCCGTCGAGGAGAAGTTCTTTGGAGATCCCGCGAACGTTTTTGATCGCGTCGCCAAGGTTTCCGTTGACCATGGTCTCGGAAACGGCGCACTTGATCTTTCCGTTTTCGATCAGGAAGCTGTTCTTTGCAACGCCGGAGAATTCTCCATTTGCGCCGGGCTGTCCTCCAGAAAAGCCTCCCATGACAAGTCCCTTGTCAACCGATGCGATCAGTTCCGCAAGGCTCTTCTCACCCGGCTCCACGACAAGATCAAAGCCCGAATTCTTAACCAGGGGCCGTCCGGTTTTATTTGCCGCATACAGACCGAGCAGGTGCGTCTTCAAAACGCCCTTGTCGATAATCGTTACTGCTTCCGAGCGGAAGCCGTCCGACGTTGCCCTCTCACCCATGACAATTCTGTCGTCATAAGGATTGAGCGCAATGGTAAGCTTTTCGTCCGCAACCTTCTCTCCCACCTTATCAAGCCACTGGCTGGTTCCGTCAATGATCACGCTGCTTCCCACGTAATTCGAAATGATCATGCTGATAAACTGCGATGCGCAACCAGGCGTCAGAATGATGGTTCCTTCAAACTTTCCTTCCACGCTCTCCGTGTCAATGCTGTTTTGGACGTCGATCATGTGCTGGCGAACGTCCGCCATCTCCATAAACGGAGTGCTTAAATTCTTCGTCACAAATCCCGTGCCGTCAATGCCCGTGGTCTTCTCCCCTTCTCCGGCGCAGATTTCAACCATAAAGCTATATTGCCCGCCAAAGCCTTCAAATTCCGTGCCGTTCGTGTTGCGGGAGATCCAGTTCCATCTGTCATAGGATGCGATGGCTGCCATGATCTTCACCTTCGGAAATTCCTTTGCCGCCGTGGCAAGAAACTCCTTGACCCTCTCTAAATACAGATCCAAGTCAGGCTCCCAAATGCCCTGACGGAAGACGTCCTTCCCCTGATCCGGTCCAAAGTCATGACAGGGATCCTCCGCCGCGGACTCTGCCGCCGCAATGCCGTCGCTGACTAATTTCTCCAATCCTTCCTCGCTCAGGTCATTTCCGTTTACTGCGCCGACCTTCGTCCCGAGATAGACGGACAGGGAACCGTTGTTGTTGAACACGGTGCGCATCAGCTTAAAGCCGCCGTCTTCCACGTTCATCTCCTGCTTCTCGGATTCCGAAAGGGTGTAAGTATATTTTTCCAGTTTTCTGTCTTGTAGGATCGCGTCAAAGCGATCTGCAATTTGTCTTAATTCACTCATATCATCTCTCCGTTTCCAGGTTTTTTAACTTATCTGCCGCCGATCATGATCTTGCAGCGCATGTGAGGTCCTCCCATGCCAACTGCCATGGGCTGCTTCTTTCCGCAGAAACCGCTGCTCGACCATTCCACCTTGTCTGAAACCATGTCGACCGTCTTTAACATCTCAAAGGCAACGCCGGATACGGTCGTGTCAAGCAGTGCCTTTCCAAGCTTACCGTTCTTGATCTCATAACCACAGGTCACGCCAAACATGAACTCTCCGGTAAGGTCTGCCTGACCATTTCCGGAATCGATCAGATAATAACCATCTTCCACGGAGGCGATCAGCTCTTCCACCGTATTCTTTCCTGGCAGGATACAGGTGTTGCGCATTCTGATCAAAGGCTCGTCGCTAAACTGCCAGCCTCTCGCATTTCCCAAAGGCGTCATGCCATATGCCTGCGCGCTCTCCCTGTCATTCATGTAACCGACCAAAATGCCGTCCTTGATGAGAACCGCATCCTCCGCCTTGGTACCCTCGTCATCCAGATAAACGGGAAGCGGAGCAAGTCCTCCGTCATACGTATGGGCGAAGTCCACCATGGTGACAAGATCGGATGCCACTCTCTTATTCAAATTGGGACCGGCAACGCTTCCGCCGCGCACAAGATCCGCTTCCACGGTATGGCCAACCGCCTCGTGGGCGAGCATTCCGCCCATCATGCCGCCAAGCACCACCGTCTTGTAACCAGCCTGGGCATACACGCCCTCTTTCTTGTCCATAACCTTCTGATAAAGTTCATCGATTCCGGGATAAAGCTTCTCGGGATTTGCAAAGTGATCGAAGAAACTTCCATATCCTCCAAAGGCCTTAAACAATTCCACGGGGGCGCCGTCCTTTGTTTCCGCACTCATCATCACGTACACGTAGCATCTCGGCGACACGATATGACCGCTGCAGGCATCCGATGAATAGATGATCTTGTCCAGGGAGTCCTCGGTGTATACGACCGTTCTGCTGACCAGATCCGGATACTTTGTCTCCACGTACTTGTCGATCGTCTGGCAAAGCTCAATGATGAGCTTCTGCTCCACGTCCACGATCTGTCCATTCAGAGGGATCATCTCCATCCCATAGGATTTCGGCAGTTCAATCTTCTTCGTTGCATGCTTTGCGAGGAATTTTGCATTTTCCGTCGCTGCCTTCAATACCTTTTCCGCCGCCTCCGTCGTGTACTCCGCGATGGAGGCAAAGCCATAAGTGCCATGATCATGCACCCTGGCGCTGATTCCCCTTCCCTCACTTCTTGAATTCTGTACAAGGTTGCCCTTCAGGATTACAACCCTGCGATTGCGGTTCTCCTGACCGCGAAGAACCGTCTGTACCCCATCCGCAAACAGTTCTTTCTTTGACCCAATCACGTCCTGTAACATAGTTTCCCTCGCTTTCTTTCCTTGAATGTCGAAACTATATATACTATACCACGCGAGGTATGCTTTTTCAACTCGGTACACCTTAATTTTTTCTAAACTGTGCCGTCCAAATGCGTTATTCCTGCAAATATAGGTTTACGCGATTCTGGATGACGCGAATGGTTTCCTCCAGGCTTTTTTGCCCTGCAAAATACGGTTCACATTCCTCCCGCACCATCTGTTTGAGGTCAAAATACTGCATTTCCCTTACGTCCGCCCCTTCCAGAATCTTTTTGACCATCTGCCGCTCTTCCGCCGTGATCGGATGCAGTGAATAATACTCTCCATTTCCCTCTGGATTCCGGGTCCGCATTTGGATGCCGCTCAGATCCCTATCCGTGCGAAGCGGACCATTCTCCGCAGACTGTTCCTCTTCCATTCTGCGCAATATTTTCTTGTTGACGGGAAATCCCGCTTTCATTACCCCATCCATTCCAAAACAGCCTTGATCGTCCTCAAGAAAAAACTCCAAAAACCTCCATGCGCCTTCCTTGTTTTTGCTCTTGGAACAGATGGCCAAAGCTTGTCCCGTCGGCATGATCTTTGTGCGAAAGCTGCCGTCCACCGTTGGATACCCTACAAGCTTTCCCCGTCCTTCATACCATTCCTTCTGAAGGCATTGAATGTCGATCCATTTTTCTATGGTGCAAAACTTGACCAATTGATTATCACGGCTAAAATAGATTTCCTTCTTTGTATCCGGATAGGAGGCCGCATATTTTAGACTTTCGCGAAAAAGTGCATGATCCAGATTCACGCTTTTTTGCTCGATGCTGACGAAACTCTCCAGCTGATCAAGAAGGACAACCGGCAAAACGGACTCCGCCGTGCAGTCCGTAAACAAGGTCTTGTCAGGATGCAGGCGATCATATTCCATCATTTCTTCCACGCTCCACCGATCCCCGTCCCCAAACACCGCTCCGTCCACAAGAAGCAACCGAAGGCTATATTTCCTTGGAATGGTGACTAGCTTTCCGTTCACTTCAAAATATTCCAACACTTTTTCTTCCAGATCGTCTACTGAGAGCGCGTTCCCTTTTTCCAAATAGGGGTACAGATCCTCAACGTATCCTTGTTCCATCAAGTCTTTCGGCTTGGGAGAAAGATTCGTTCCGAAGCACAAGCTTACGTCGATCAAATCCGGCGGCTCTTCTCCAAGCACGTCGATCATCATCCGGTTGATCGGTTCCTGTGCCTGCGTACTTACCCAAACGTCCTTCCCATAATTTTTGATCTTCACGATCCAATCTGACTGCGACCGGTTAAATGCCGTCGCGACATTCACCAAATCACTGTCTGGACTCATCGCCACGGCGATCACAAGCTCTTTCGGTCCATTGCCTTCTTCCCGCGGCTCTATGGCGATCACTTCCGCTTCCCTGGAATACGCAAGGATCCCGTCCCCCTTTTGTCCAACGCCGATCACCGTTTCCCCGCGGACGCCAAGCTCTGACCACCGGAGCATCGGCAGCAACCTAGCCTTTTCCTGGTCAAATTGCCAAACTCCCTCTTGGCCATATACAAGAAGCATCCCCTCCCGATCCGTTCTCCCGATCCCATATACGTTCATTGGCAATTCCGCGGCGTCCTGCAGCGTCTGCTTTTGGGAATCCAGAATTTGCCAATGACTGGCCATGCCGTCAAAGGATTGTACGTACGTCACGCCATTATCTGCCGTAAATGCGTGGTTGAACCAGACTTCTTCCCCAAGGGAAATCTGCCCCGTCATTTGTCCCTCCGGGGAATAAATCCGCAGAACGCGGCCTGCCAAAAGGTAATTTCCGTTGGCGTCCACGTCCATTTCATTGGACAAAAAATCATATTCGTTTAACTGATCCCCCTGCAGGGGAACGCGCCGCGTTTCCTTTCCCCTTTCGTCAAAGACAACAAAGAAGAAGGCCTTCGTATTCCAAAAGTCTTCTTCACATGTTTGTCTTGCCATCAGGGCATGGATATCCCCTTGCGCCGTTACGCAAAAGCTCAGCAGGTTCTCACGCCATCCCTCGTCCTCATTCAGGGGAGGGTAGATCCAATCTGACTCATTCCCGTCAAAACCCACTTTACCAATGCCATAAATTCCCTCTTGGGTATCCAACAGCACCCTGCAGTAATATTCGCCGTCATAATAGCATGCGTTCGCGTGCATCTTCCACCGGTCCTTGGGAAGCAAATGGAACTTCGCCGCATACGTCACCTCAGCAAGCCCCTCCTGCACTGCTTCTGTCCGCGCAATAGAGCCCTGCGTTTTCAAGCCTTCCTCATTTTCCGCTCCGCGGCTGCATCCCGTCAGCAAGACTGTAAACACGTTCAAGAAAAGTAAACCTGTCCAAAGCCTTTCTGCCCATCGTTTGTTTGCCGCCGCTCTGCCCGTGTCTTCGTTTTTTCTTCGTCCAAATCTATTTTTCTCCATCCTCCGCCACGCTCCCTTCCGTTCCGCGCACGGAACCTTTAAGTTCAGTATAGCAAAGGCATCTTGCCAGATAAATAGGCTTAAACGAATCTTAAACTATCAGAAACAAATCTTAAAAAACAGGGAGACGTATCCAACCACGTCTCCCTGATCGTCAAAATTCCATTTATTTAATCAAAAACTATTTCAGAAACCGTATTTAACCAGCAGGAAGAAATATAGTCCTCTTTCTCGAAAGTCTTCATCAGCTCCAAAAGCTCGGCTTCTTCCACGTCCCTGGTAAATTCGATCTGATAATCCTGGGTGATTTCGATATAGCCAACAATCTCAAAGCCATATTCCTTTCCCAGCTTTTCGATCTTGTCCCTGGTGCAATCCATTTCCGCTGAAATGAGGATCTGATTCTTTACGTACCTTGTACCATTGGAAGCAGTGACGACGTCATCCATCGACGGGTCCTTTGAGTAAATCTCCCCCAAATCCACGTCCAAGGTTTCCTTTGATGACGCTTTGTCATCCCCTGATGCGAAGCCTGTTTCCTCATCCTTATCCTCCAAATTGCCCAGGAAAGGAAATTCGCTTCCGCCCGGTGTCTGGACAATGATACGCTTATCCGAATCTGCGGGCTTAGAGATCATCAGCGTAAGCCTTGGATAGGTAAAGGCCTGCGTCACCATGGCGTCTGGTCTTGGCGACGTTTCCTTTACCGTCACCACCAGGTTACCCTCCGCATCCAATTCCAGATTGGAAACAGAAATGTCATATCCGCCGGTACTATGCTCGCCGCTGCAGATCACGTATGCAAAATAACTGTTTTCATTATACGTAAGCACGTAGTATCCCCGGGTTCTAAAGTTCCCGTCATAGTTCATGCCGTCACTGAATAAATACCCAAAGTCACCGATTGTTCCCTCGCCGGAAAGGGCCTCCGTTGGTTCCTCTGCTTTTGATTTTTTCGTCTCCGGCTCTTCTGCCTTCGGTGATCCGCATCCTGCAAGGCACAAGACCATGATCACCGCCAAAATCATGCGAAATTTTATCTTCATCTTCACAGACCTCCTTTTCCTTATAAACGAAAAAAATCCATTTATGTTTTAAAAATCCGGATTCTTTCTTCCGGTAGACTACATCCCAACTTTTTGCCAGTTGGATTTTGCTCCCTTTTACGTTATAATGGTCAATCATACGTATGATTGGAGAGAGTCGTTCATGTCCGTAAAAGAATTGCTCAAAAAGGCCATTAATAAATTCCAAAAAATCACAAAATTGGAGACGTTTCAGGATGAGGAGGACGAATCACTAAGTTTTCAGATCATAGAAAAAAAGAATCCCCTTCTTCCCTGGAGAAACTGCCGGATGATCACGTTTGTACGTGACAAACGCCCTTATGTTTATTCCAGCGTTTTTTTGAGCAAACTGCGCAAATTACAGCCCATCTGCCCTTATGCCCAAACAGCATTTGACAGTTTCTCTAAAAAGCGCGGCCACGTGGAAAGTGCCCTCGTCCTTGGCTGTGCCGGTTGCTCCATCCCCAGATATTTTGCGCTTCGCCATAAGAATGCCAAGATCACCGGAATTGAATACTCCGGGCTCATGATCCAGATTGCCCAAAAGTACTTTATATCCGATCCGCTCTTTCATAATTTTGACCTGATCCGCGACGATGCCTTTGCTTACGTACGCAAAGAAGATAAATCCTATCAGGCCATCTTTGTTGACGTTTTTGTTGCCGAGCAGATCCATCCCCAGGTCTTTTCGGAAGAATTCCTTACGGACCTGTTCCGGATCTCTGCCGAGGAGTCCATTACCGTATTCAATTTCCTAAACGTGAGCATGGAAAAGACGGGCGAGTTTATCCGGACGCTCCCCAAGCCCTTTACCGCCGCTTACGCATACGGTAAAAATGGGCGCATCTTTGTTGCGCTGATCAAGACGAAGGATCCTTCCACCCTTGTAAGCTTTGAAAAACGCCTCACAAAGAAATTGGAAATCTATGATAAATACTTTTCATAACCCTATTTTTCTTCTTTTGTCAGATTCATGAAGATCCCGTCATCCACCTTCTGCTGGTGGCGAAGCCAATAGCCTGCGATCATGGAGGACAACATTGTTGTCAGGATCAGCACCGTAAAGAACTCAATGCTGATGATCCCATAGGAATAGGCCACCGTCGCCAGTACGATGCCAGGGCCTCCGCGCGCATTCATCGTGATCGCAAAATTGATCTTGGTCCTCAGATTGAGATTGGTAAACTGCACCATGATGAGCGTTCCGATCGCCTCCAGCCCAAAGGCGATCACGAAGAACAATGCAAACCGCACGATGGAAAAGTCGTGGATCAGATTCAGCTGGATCCCGACAAGTGCAAAATAGATCGGCACAAAGAAGGAAAATGCGTGTTCATGATCCCCATGTCAAAGAAAATCTTGGATATGACAGGAATGGACGTGATGGCCACGCCGATGGTAAACACAAGTCCAAATGAAATCTCATTTCCATTCTCCTCCAAAAAGGCATCTCGGAAAATAGAAATAAACGGAAGGGCTGCCAACATGGGGATTACCGTCGCCCCAAAGAAGACAAAAAAGATCGTTTTTCCGTTTTTGCGGTCCACTTCGAGCTTTGTATTGTAGCCTGACAGGAACATCAAAAAGATCAATCCCAGCTGGTAGAATACGTTCAGTACCTTACCTTCCTGCTCATATGCCATAAAAATGCCGCCCATCACTTCCGGGAAGAAATGATACAAGCAGGTGGCACCCAAAAGGATCCCTCCCGTGATCTCGCCCACCACCCTCGGTGCCTTGATCTTTTCCATCAGCGTACCGAAGCTAAAAGCCATGAATAACAATACGGCCAGTGCGACCAGCGTTATAATGATCTCACTCTCTGACAACGTCTTTAACGTCATGGTACGTTCTCCTCCTTTGTCGTGGTACTCCCCCATCTGTGCGTCAAAGTGCGTTCCCGTCTTTGCGATGCCCGTTCCCGTCTTTGCGATGCCCGTTCCATTCCTTGCAGCATACGCTTCGCGTTATTTTCGCACGGCCTCCTGCAGTGCCTCTGCGATGCCGTCCATCTCTTTCTTTTGCAGCTTACAAACCCTGCGGTCATAGGTCAGGATGCCGTTGGTCTCGTCTTCCACGTCGGAAACCTGCGTGTAGACGGACGCGCAAAGCCCCTGCTCCGCCAGGGGAACCAGCTCCTTCAAATATACGTTCCGAAGCGCCGCTGCAAAGGTCTTTCTGTCCTTAAATATTTTATATCCATAGGTTTTTTGCAGGTTTTGGCTGTGCTGCGATTCCTTATACACATAACCGCCAAACTCCGACAGCACCTGCACAAGCTCCCTTTGCTTTCCAAGATGGAGCTTTTGAAAATAAATATGCAGACTGTCCACGTCACTCTTTTTTTGATGAAACCAGCCGCTTGTGGAATCAATAAACCGCTCCCCGTCCAACGCCTTTAGGGCATCATACGCCTTGTCCGCCTCAAACTGCCCCCAGCCCTCGTTAAAGATCGTCCAGTAACAAATGCAGGGGTGATTGGAAAGCTGGGAAACCGTCTGCCTCATGCCCTCCAAAAAGGCGGCCCTGGCCTCCGGATCTGGGTGCTTTTTATGGTCATTTTCACTGCAAAAGCCAAACGTCGGAAAAATGGTATCACGGAAATACCGGTACTTTCCGTTGTTAACCATGTCCTGGAACACGATCATCCCAAGGCGGTCACAATCATAATAGAACTGCTCCGGCTCGATCTTGATATGCTTCCGGAGCATATTAAAGCCAAGCTCCTTCATTGCCAAGACGTCCTTCTCATAAAGCTCCGGCACGGCCGGCGTATAGATCCCGTCACTAAAATATCCCTGATCCAAAAGCCCGTGGAAGAAATAGGGCTCCCCGTTTAGGCAAAGCCTTGGCTTGCCGTTTCTTTGCTCTATGCTAAGGCTCCGCAGGGCAAAATAGGACGTCACGCAGTCCTCACCGCTTGTCACGGTAAATTCATACAGATTGGGCGTCTCCGGCATCCAAAGTCTGGGACGTTCCGGTTCAATGCGCACTCTTCCCCCTTGCAGTTCATACCGCTTGCCCTCGCAGGTTATGAATTCCTCCACCGCGTAAGCTCCCTTCTCACCTGCACAAGTTACGCCCCCTTCCACAGGTGTAGTTCCTCCATCACCTGCCGTCCGGCTCTCCTCGTCATTTGACCGATCGTCCGCCGCATGGATTACCTGGATCTCCGCACCAGTTGCATCTGCGCGGATGATCAGCCTTTGAACATACTTCTCTGGCACGGGCTCTAGCCAAACAGTCTGCCAGATGCCGCTGACGGGCGTATACCACATGCCGCCGCGCTTTATCCTTTGTTTCCCGTAGGGAAGCTTTTCCGAAAGGTCATTCCAGGCCCGCACCGTCAAATGGTGCGTATGCAATGCATCACCTTGACCCCTTGCGTTTTCCGGCGCGTCCTCATTTGTGCGTTCCCGCACGTTCTCTTCCGTCTTCCGGATCACTTCGCTTATATCTGCGCTAAAGGAAAGATAGCCGTTTTCATGCTCGCAGACCTTTTCACCGTCGACAAACACCTCACAGCGGCTGCTGACTGCGCCAAAATGAAGCAAAACCCGCATTCCCTCCCAGTCCTTTGGGATGACAAACGTCCTCTCATAACAGAGCGCCTCCCCATAGCGGACCGGCCCGTCAAAGCCCGACAGAAGGCTCTCCGGACAGAAGGGCACCCGGATCGTCCCCTCCTGTCCGTCCTCCGTCCGAAGGCTCCAGTCCCCGTTCAGGCAAAGCCACTTTTCCCGCTTCATCTGGGGGCGGGGATAGCGCTCCCAGGGAGTCCCCGACAGCGCCTCTCCCTCCGCCGTATATAGTTTTTGAAAGCTCTTTTGCATGTGCACGTTCCTCCCGGGTAAATTCCCCTTCCACGTACGGCACGGAAGGTACGAGCCATGACCTTCGCGCATGGCTCTGCTCCTTCTTACATTGTACTATGAATCCTTCTCCCGCACAATGATTTCCTCGGTGTACTTGCGCTCCATGTCATGTCTCGCCTTCCGGTTTTCCACGGAATCAAAAATGATGGAGAAGTCGTAATCCTCCGGGTATAGCTCCTCGGCCTTTACGTGAAGCTTCACGCGCTTATGGTTGATCCAGATCTTGCGGTCTGCCACCTGAACGCGCAGAACTCCCTTGTCATTTACGGGTTCGCACACGATGCCGATCTTTTTGTCCGGATAGACCATGACGCTGTCTCCGATCTGGAATTTCGCGCCGAGGGTCTTGTCCACGTGGGACTTTTTCTCTTTTGCGATCCTGCCGCCGGAAGCCTTCTGAATGCCCTCCTTGTTGTGGAATTGATAGTCCCTTGCCGCCTCTTCGCCGTAAGCTGCCCTGGCGGCAACCTGCAGCATGTGCTCCGGCATCCCCAGCCGGTCCGCGATATAGAACGCACAGCTCTCGCCCGCCTCGCCGATCACCATTTTGTACGTGGGCATCAGCGTCTCCCGGTCAAAGGTCATCCTTGCATTGACAATGCCCTCCGTTCTCGCCGCATATTCCTTGATCTCCGGATAATGCGTCGTCACCAGGAAATTCGCGCCGCTCTTTTTCAGTTCCTCCAAAATGGCCACGGCGATGCCCATGCCCTCCGCGGGATCCGTTCCCGAACCAAGTTCGTCCATAATGACAAGGCTGTCAGTATTCACCTGCTTTAGGATTTCCAGCACGTTCTTGATATGGGCGGAGAAGGTGGAGAGATTCTCCGAGAGATTCTGCCCGTCTCCAATGTCACAAAGGTAATTTGCGTTCATGCACAGATCCGCCTCTTCGCAGGTCACGTGCAGGCCGCACTGGGCCATGTAGCTGTTTAACATAACCGTCTTGATCGCCACGGTCTTACCGCCCGTGTTCGGTCCCGTGATGACGATGCCGCGGATCTCCGTGTCATTTTGCCGCTCACCGTCTCTTTCGGCCTCTCTTACTCCATCGGCCTGCCTCTCACCATCTCCTTTGGCCTCTCTTACTCCATCGGCCCGTTCCAAGACATGGCCTCCAAGCGAAAAATGGAGCGGGACGCTGACCGCCCTGTCCATGAGCGGATGTCTTGCGGCCTTTAGCGTCATGCGTCTTTCCAGGTTGATGACAGGCTCCGTGCAAACGAGATCGATGCTCAGCTTCCCCTTGGAAAAAATAAAATCAAGCTTTTCGATCATCTTCACGTTTTCCATCATAAAGGGGATGGCGTCGCTTACCATGGCGGTCAGCGTGTACAGGATCTTATAGACCTCGTCCTCTTCCTCGATGCGAAGGAGCTGCAGCTCTTCAAAGAGCTTTGCCACCCCCACAGGCTCGATGAAGAAGGTGCTGCCCGTGGAGGATCTGTCGATGACGCTCCCGGGGATCCGGAACTTGTATTCCTTCTTCACGGGCACGCAGACTCTGCCGTTTCGCATGGTATAATACGTATCCGCCATACATTCCTTATTGCCGCGGATGATCTGTTCCGCCTTTTGCTTCATCTCCTCCACGCATCTTTGGATCCTGGCCCGGACGTCCTGCAGCGTTCTCGATGCCCGGTCATCCACAGCCTCATTTCGGATCTGCCTGCAGATTTCTTCCCGAAGCTCCTTTTGCTCATCCAAGTTCTCGTCATAATAGGCCAACGGATTGCCAAACTGCTTTCCGTGGGATAAATAGAGCTTTAACCTTTCCACTACCACCAGGACCTTTTCCACGCGCTCTAACTGATAGGGCGTAAGGCACTCTCCCCGCTCCGCAATGGTCATGATCTCCAGGATCTCCGTCATGTTCTGAAGCGGCGGCGCGCCAAGCTTTTCGATCATCTCCCTCGCATTTGTCGTATCCCTGAGCTGCTTACGAAGCTCCAATTCATTCAGGATCACGCCTGCCCCGGCAATCTTTTCCTTTGCATCCTTCGTGATCGCCAGTGCCGACCACAATTCCTTGATCTTGTCAAATTCTATCTGTTGTTCCGTATTCATTTCTTTTCATTCCTTTTCTTTCTTTTCCGTTTTTCCTTTTCCGTCTCTTTTCTACGGGCGGCTTTCCAGCTTTTACCTTTCCACCCGTAGCTTTTTCTCGTTTTCTACGGGCGGCTTTCCAGCTTTTACCTTTCCGCCCGTAGCTTTTTCTCGTTTTCTACGGGCGGCTTTTCCGCCTTTGCCTTTCCGCCCGTAGTCTCTTCTCATTTTCTGCGGATGACAAGGCCCACAAACGAGAGGTACTCGTCCATTCCGCGCGCAAAAAATTCTTTGTCCTTACTTCCATACTCATGGCCTGATTGGAACCAGTCCTCCCATGCCTCTTCAAAGCAGTCCAGGTCAAAATCCATGACCACTTCGTACCCTTCATCCCGTCCCAGAATGCCAAGCCACTGCTGCCTTGTCTTGAAGGAATCGTAGTCCTTTTGGTCTCCGCCAACCCATTCCATAAAAGCCTCCGCTGCCTTTCCAGTCAGTTCTTTCTTAAGTCCCGGGATCGCAATGACGGCGACGCCACCCTTTTTCAGATAAGGCAGCACCATCTTTTTGAATTCTTCCTTGCAGGTCACAAAATAATGGAAGGCATCAATGCTCACGACGGCATCAAAGTATTCCTCCGCGTAGGGAAGGTCATTTGCATCCGCATGAACGGGGATGACCATGTCTGAAACGCCCCATGCTTCAAAGCTTCTGGCATTCTCCGTCGCAGAGATCCAAAGATCCGTCGCAAAAACCGTAACGCCCGCTTCCTTCGTCAGAAAGAGGCTCGTGATGCCGCGTCCGCATCCAAGGTCCATCACCCTGCTCCCCGCCGTCAGCGGGTATTTCCGGAGCATCTCCTCCAAAAGCCGGAGACTGTTCGGTCCCATCAAATACTCTTTATTAAAAAATTCCTGATAGTTTTCCAAATTCACTTTTTTATTCATGCTAATTATCCTTTCAAATCCGAATCGCGCCGCGTCTTCAGTTGCCTTATTCTCATAACCATTGCAAATAAAAAACCATGATATCTCACGGCATGGATATCATGGTTAGTTCTTCCCACATATTTCAGAAAACGAGGAAATCAAAGCAAAGCCATCTTCACTTCAATGCATGCTACGTGAAGTGCCAGGCTTTATACCATAATATTAAGCGTAATGAAACAGGGCTAACGGCATCTGCCATTAACCTTTGGGTAAACCGGAATCCGCACGGGATCCTGATCTGCCTTGCCATATGCGGTTTGCAATGGTTATTTCACCACAGTTAACATAAAAGCCCTCGTATTTCTTTTTAATTTTCTATATTATTACCCAATTTCAGGATTCTGTCAAGTTTTTTGAAGTTCGTCTGCTCCCTGGGGCTTCAATTCCTCTTTCACTTGTGTCTTTGAAGTGATCATTGTAAAGCTGGTCAGGAAAAGAAACGCGAAGCATAGGCCAAGACCGAAATTCTTAAAAATCAAACCCCAAACGATCAGCATCAACAAGAAAAACGCCGTTCTGGTAAACGTGATTCCCCAAATCTGCTGCTTCTCTACCTTGATCACCACTTTGTCCAAGTATTCCGCTTCCTTCACTTGGCCAAAGCTCACTGTATCCTTTAGGTTACTCAGCACGCACTCATCAAAATAGATTTCCTCCTCCGGAAGGTCTGGCGCAAAAAATCTTTCCTGCATGACATAGGTATCCGTAGACTCCGCAAACCATGCAGCCACGCCCGTCTTCCCCGTCGGGCCGCCGTCGATTCTCTTCATGGCGGCTATGCCGATCAAGTACTTCTGCTTGTCGATCTTTTTCAGCATTGCATAGACAACTCCGGCCTGCACGCCCTTGAGTTCCTTGCCCTCGTCATTTACAAAATTGGCGCTGGCGCGTTCAAACAATTGCTTTAATTCCTCTGAGGAAAGCTGATCCTTTAAGCCATCTGCCATCAGTAGCTTTCCCTTATCCATACTCTTCAAAACATACTTTGAAAGTAACGTCAGTTCACAGCCTTTCACGTATCCCATGGGCTTTCATCCTCCACGATTACGGAAACAATCTCTCGCTTCCTTGATGATCCCATCATACGTCAATCACGTAAGCAGCGGAAAAATCTGTTGCGAACGGAAACGATTTTGTCGTGAACGGAGTTATTTCTTCCGTTCGATAAATTTCAGGATGACTTCGACGGTTCCCTCCACGCCTATGTCGCTGCTGTTGACACACATGTCATAATTCCGGGAATCGCCCCATTTGCCCTCACAGTAATAGTTGTGATAGTTTTTGCGCGTATAGTCCTTTTTCTTCATGAGCTTGCGCGCCTCTGATTCAGAGAGCTGATACTTTTTCATAACGCGCTCGCATTTGGTCTCCAAGTTGCCAAGCACAAACGCTGAGACCATGCAGGGATAGTCCTTCAGCACGTGCTCCGAGCATCTGCCGACAACGACAAAGGATTCGCCTTTTTCCGCCAGCTTTTTCAGATACTTAAACTGCATCTTTGCAAGATTCTCTTCAACGGCGCTGGAAAAGCCTGCAACCGTCCTCGAAAGGAACGGATTCTTGGGCCTCTCGTCATATTTCTTCGCATCCTCATAGGGGATGTTGTTTTCATTGGCCAGATCATACAAGAGCCGGTCATCGATCAGCTGGATTCCCAGCTTTTTTGCGATAAGTTCGGCGACCTCGTGACCGCCGCTGCCAAATTCACGGCCTATGGATACGATCAATTGTTTTTCCATGTTTGCCTCCATTGATCCCACGTCAAGGGAAACATGTCACGGGGACGGTTCCATTGACACGTTATAAATATCTCAGATAGATACAGATCATGCAGATAAAGATCGTTACAATCGTAATGGGAACGGTCACCTTGCAGTATCTTCCCCAGCCGATGAGGTGTCCGTTCTGTGATGCGATGGATACGCCAACCACGTTTGCTGACGCACCGATCGGCGTTGCAGATCCGCCAATGTCGGTTCCGCAGGCCAGCGTCCAGGCCAGCACGTTCAGATCCATGCCCGTCGTTTCCGCCAGCGTCTTGATCACAGGAATCATCGTTGCCGCAAACGGAATGTTGTCCACAAAGGCGCTCGCCACCGCAGACAGCCAAAGGATCACTGCTATCATGACGTAGGCGTTGTTTCCGCAGATGCTGCTGATCACGCCTGCCATGGCCTCCAGCACGCCCGTCTGCTCCAATCCTCCAACGACGATAAACAGTCCAACAAAGAATAATAAGGTCTTATAATCTACCTTGCGGAGCAGTTCCCACGCGTGGCGGGGAGAAGCAAGAAGCGTCAATGCTGCCACAAACAGGCCAATGGTCGCCACGGTCAGTCCCGTCATGGAATGCGTTACCAAAAGAGCCACGGCGCAGCCAAAGATCAGACAGCTGATGATAAAGTCTTTTTTGCTGCTGATGGCGGACGAAGGTTCCGGATAGGTCGCCGAAACTTCCGTCTTTCCTTTTTTCTTTAATTGCCTGTTAAAGTACAGAAAATAATATAGCATCGTAAATACAAGTGCAACTAGGGCCATGACGCCCGTGTTCTTCACAAAGTCTCCGAAGGAATATCCCAGGGAGGTTCCGATGATGATGTTGGGCGGGTCTCCGCACATGGTGGCGCTGCCGCCAAGATTCGCGCAAAAGATCTCTGCCAGGATCATGGACACGGGAGAAAACCCGAGCACGGTGGCGAGTTCCACGGTCACGGCCGCCAGGAACAGGATCACCGTGATGCTATCAATAAACATCGCCAGCACAAAAGACATCACCATAAACGTCACAAAGATTGGCAACGTCTTGTATTTCACGCTTTTTGCCAGCCGCAGGCAGAGCCACCGAAAGAACCCGGCCCTTCCCATGCCTTCCACCATGATCATCATTCCAAAAATAAAAGAGATCGTCGCCCAATTGACGCCGGCGCTAGCCTCTCCGCCCTCACCGTGCGCGATCCAAAACGCCTTTGTCGCGAACTCCTTTACGTTAATCGTGTTCCAAATAGCCTGCGGACTGCGCATGCAAATGCCAAACACGATGATCAGCATGAGCAGGCCGCATCCCAGCGAAGCCCACTGTCTCTCGATCTTTTCCGAGATGATGATTCCGAACATTATTAAAAATAATTCAATTGCTATAATCTGTGCTACCATTGTCCATCCTCTCTTAACCCACACGAATACAATTTATATACTGTTATGAGGGGTTTGTCAATGGTTTTCTGAATTATTTCAGCATGCTTTCTTCCCAGCTGTCAAAGGGCTTAAGCCCCAACAGTCCCGCGATGGTCGGCGCAACGTTTGCAAGGCCAAAATTACCCTCCTTCAGCTCATGCCGCCCAGACTCGTCATAGATGATAAAAGGCACGGGATTCAGGCTGTGTGCCGTGCGGACTTCCACCGCGCCCTTCTTATTCTTTTCCAGCATTTGATCCGAATTTCCGTGATCCGCCGTCACGACGAGAATGCATCCCGCCTCGTCGCAGGCCTTCTTGATCCGCGCCAGCTCCAGGTCCACGCTCTCCACGGCGATCTCCGTCGCGTGAAGGTTCCCCGTGTGACCCACCATGTCCCCGTTGGGGAAGTTGCAGCGGATAAAACCATATTTGTGGCTCTCGATGGCCTGGATCACCTGATCCGCGATCTCCGTCCCCTTCATCCAGGGGCACTCGTCAAAGGAACGCACGTCGCTCGGAATCTCACAGTAATCCTCGAGCTCCTCGGAGAATTTCTCCGAGCGGTTGCCGTTCCAGAAATAGGTCACGTGGCCATATTTTTGCG
>JAEEGK010009620.1_pt1 | contig 22521 bp, 18 predicted proteins | sample 8958771 | NCBI WGS metagenome assembly JAEEGK01 (sample SAMN16246547, study PRJNA631951) | gut metagenome | biome: gut microbiome; feature: rumen; material: SC-attached | host: Bos | place: Iran: Karaj | collected 2018-10 | reverse complement strand
CAAGCTGGCGCAGCTTAGTGCATACTTCTATAAGGGTTTCAGGAGTTTCGGCATAGGCACGCTCAAGTATTTCAAAATGAATCATTTCAGGCGGCAAATCATAACTTTCAACCATCTGCTGAATACGCTCAACAAGATCCGGGGTATTTATATCATGCCGCGACATATTTACAGAAATCGGCACAAGTTTCTTTCCTGTTGCACGCCACCTGTACAAAAGTCTGCACACTTCTTCCCACATGTAAAAATCAAGTTGAGTTATAATTCCGGTTTCTTCAAATAAAGGAATAAACTCATTCGGTAAAATCGTTTTATCTTTAGAAACAGTCCAGCGCACAAGGGCTTCCGCTCCGCCTAAACAGTCATCAATAATGTCCCATTTAGCCTGTAGATAAAGCTTAAACTGACGCTTTTTCAAGGCACTTTCAAAGCTGTTCAAAAGTTCCTGCTTTTTCTCCCAATCCATAAAGAATGAAACATGATTATTTCTATCCTTCTTTATCTGATCGATAGAAAGCAGTGCTCTTGAGCAGATTCTTGGAACAGGAAGATTTCTATCAATATTATGGTAAACGCCGAATTTTACCACAACTTCTTTTACAGGCGAACAGTCAAAAAGTTTATGAAAAAAAATGTCAAAAAAACTGTCAGAAAGAATTCCGTAATTTTTACGGCACACTGCAAAAACATCTGTATCAAGGCGGCCGCAAAGGATTTCTTCTCCGTTGAATACTTCTTTCAAAAGATTTGCAATGCATTGAAGGAGTAAATCACTTTGTTCCCGACCATGCATTTCGTTTATAATCTTAAATCCGCAGATATCGCAGCAAATTACATCATATTTTGTTTCAGGATTATTCTTTATTTCCGTAGATGCATGCTGATAAAAGGCATCCCTGCTAAAAAAACCGGTCAGCTGGTCATATTCCAAAATAGAAAGAAGCCTTGAAGTTTCGCAAAGACGCAAAATACTTTTTACCCTGTGTTTTACGATTTCCGGATTATATGGCTTTATTATAAAATCCGTTGCACCTTCTCCAAGACAGGTAATTTCATCCTGAACCGTATTACTGGCTGTTGTTACTATTACAGGGATTCCAAAAAACTTTGGATTTGCAGACATATTTTTCAGGAATTCATGCCCGTCCATAACGGGCATAGTTATATCAAGAAGGATGAGCGAAATATCTATATTTTTTTCAAGAACTTCAAGAGCATTTCTGCCGTTAAAAGCCTCAAGAACAATATAGTCACCTTCAAGGATGTGCTTTAAGATTTTGCAGTTAACTTCATTGTCATCAACAACAAGAATCTTTTTTTTATCCGAAATATTTGCTTCAGCATCTGCTTTGTAAATCAAATTTGCGGTTTCGTTTCTTCCTGCTGTTTTTTCAGAAATAACTTTTTCCAATAAAAAATCCTTTTCCCGGGAAGCACCGTCATGCAGATAAAAGGCAAAGAACTAAAAAACTAAGACAGTGCCATAAAAAATCATTTTTACACTACTTAAACTGCTTACACTACGATTAAAGCGGCCCTCCCTTCCCACTACCCTATATTATAACCTCAATTTACAAAATCCCACTTTTTATTTTATCTTTATGGCTTTATAATCAAATCATGTCGTTCATAAGTAACTCAAATAACTTTTTTTGCCAGAATCATTTTATATTCAGAGAAAAGTCTATTCTTCTTGAAAACATTACAGCGCACGAGAAAACTGTGCACGAAAAAACTGCGCACGATGCCGCAGATTCTGAATGCAAGACTGACAATCAGGCGAACAACAGTTCAAGCACAAAAGTCAATGTTATAATCTCTGATAAATATATCCTGCCAAGCGAAGAAATAATAAGAAAATGCATGGCTTTGCACGTTGCAGACGACTGGTACGCAGAACCTGAATACAATTATTCAGCTATGAATCTTGAAGACTCTTCCCCGACCCCTGCAAACTGTACTTTCATTCCGTTAAGGGATTTTTATAATTCTGCTGATGAAAACCTTACTCAGCTTGCTTCACGGGCAAAAAGCATACTTTCCTGGCGGGAAAACACCCGTTTCTGTTCCAAATGCGGCACACAGCTTACAGATGCAAAAAATCTTTCTGCAAAAGCCTGTCCGAAATGCAATTCAGAAATTTTCCCACGCATAGAACCATGCATAATAGTTCTTGTAAGTGACGGAGATAAATATCTTCTTGTACGCCATGCTCATCGCATTCAAAACTTATACGCATGTATTTCAGGCTTTGTTGAAGCAGGAGAAACCATCGAACAGTGCGTAAGGCGCGAAGTTAAAGAAGAAGTCGGCATAAATGTAAAAAATATCCGCTACGTTGGAAGCCAGAGCTGGCCGTTTCCGGATCAGCTGATGTTTGCATTTCGTGCAGAATACGATAGCGGCGAAATAAAAGTTCAGGAAGATGAAATTTCAGAAGCCCTATGGTTTGACAAAAATAACCTGCCTGCAATTCCTGCTCCAGGTTCTGTTGCGCATAAGCTTATTACAGGATACTTTGGCTGAGCTCTTAGGATAAAAAAATAATCGGGTAAAAATGAAAAGTACCGGACACGCAGACCTTCCGCTTCATGGCGGCACAGTGCCAAAATGGCTTGCCGACCGCATGATGCAGATGGGAACCTTAATCGTAGAATCTCTTGTCTATAACTTCGGAAAAAAAGAAGTTCTTGTGCGCTTAAGCGACCCGCTGTGGTTTCAGTCATTTGGGGCGGTAATGGGAATGGACTGGCATTCTTCAGGAATTACGACAAGCGTAATGTATGCCCTAAAGCGCGGACTTAATCCGCGTGCAAAGGATCTGGGAATATGCGTCTGCGGCGGAAGAGGAAAATATTCAAGGCGGACTCCGGAAGAACTGCAGATTGCAAGCAATATTGCAGGACTTAACGGGGATGAGCTTATAAAAACAAGTAAGCTATGCGCAAAGGTTGACAACACAGCCGTTCAGGACGGATTCCAGCTTTATCAGCATAACTTCATTCTTACAAGCGACGGCGACTGGACTATAGTACAGCAGGGCATGAATGTTCAGACAAAGACAGCCCGCCGCTATCACTGGTGCTCGCAAAACCTGCGCTCATTTATAGAAAATCCGCATACTGGAATTACAGGCGAAAACATCGGAAAGATTTTAAACTTAACTGATAAAACGGCGGCAAAAACCCGCGATTCAATACTTGAACTTTCAAAAGAAAATCCTGACAAATTAATAAAGGAAATAAAGGACATTGCACGGCACGAAGACTCTGGCAGCGGGAAAGACCTTTTACAAAACGAAGACGGGCAGCTGACTTTTAGCCAGAGCCGGAGTATAATAATGCCGCGCCACCATGAAGTAACCGTTCAGGACGTAGACACAAAACGCCTTGGAGCCGTTCTTGCAACCGCGTACGAATCTGAGCCAAAGGATTTTGAATCCCTGCTTTTAACGCCGGGGCTCGGACCGCGTACGCTTCAATCGCTGACACTTGTAAGCGAAGTTATATACGGAACGCCTTCAAGATTTAACGATCCTGCCCGCTTTTCTTTTGCCCATGGCGGAAAAGACGGACACCCGTTCCCGGTTCCGCTAAAAGTATACGATGAATCCATACGGATTTTACACGAAAGCATCGAAAAATCAAAACTCGGTTACAAAGACAAATCAGAATGTATAAAACGGCTTCACACAACCGCCTTACAAATAGAAAGAAACTGTGCCCCGGAGGCAGACTTTGACGCGGCAATCGCCTGGGAAAAAGAGCATTCCAAAGAATGGGGCGGCAGAGTACAGGGCGGCTGCAGCTAAAAGCCGTTAAAAGCGAATTAAAAAAGTGATAAAAAAACTGCGCCACATTCGTGCATTTTTTATAATTACAGCGAATGTGGCGCAGCAAAGCAAAAGATTCTATACAGTTACTATTTTTACTGTAATACGAAACCTCCGTTAGGAGAAATTACCTGACCTGTTACATAAGGAGCTGTAAGGATATAGCCAAGAGCACCTGCAATATCTGAAACATCTCCGATAAAGCCTTCAGGAATAGTTCCTGCCAAAGCCTTTAATTCATCCTGATTTACTCCCCTAAGCATGTCAGTCATAATCATACCAGGAGCAATTGCATTCACGCGCACACCACGCCCGGCAAATTCAAGAGCAAGAGCACGTGTCAAACCTATAAGACCTGATTTAGAAGCACAATAATCTGCCTGATTAATTACACCTGTCATACCACCAACAGAAGAAGTATTAACAATCACACACTGAGAATCTTTTGAAGAATGATTTATCATGTGTGGCAAAACCAAATGAGTCATATGTAATGCGCTCATAAGGTTTGTTGCAATTACGCTTTCGTAGGCTTCATGGGTAATATCAATCCAATTACTGTTATTAGTAATTCCTGCATTATTTACAAGGACATCAATATTATCACCGAATTTTTTTACGGCAGCATCTACAAGCTGTTCACAATCTGCATATTTACTAACATCTGCACGAACAACAAGAGTTTCAACTTTATATTTTGCAGAAATTTCAGAAGCAATTTTTTCAGAAAGAGCTTTTGAAGAATCACTTCTGTAATTAATAACAACGTTGTATCCAAGCTCTCCAAGTTTTTCACTCATTGCTTTTCCGATACCACGTGAACCGCCTGTAATAATAGCCGTTTTTGACATAATAAGACCTCCAGTATTTTTCATTAAAGATGATTACTTATAACCACCACCTTATAATTTTACAGCGTCTATCGGTATATTGCAAATTTTCAGGCTAAGCGCTCAGAGCATCAAGTTCTACAGTTTCCGTTGTTCTGCTTTAATGTGTTTATTTCCACATCTGATACATTTCATTTTGACTGCTTTTTTCTTATAAAGATTTCTGTCTTAGAGTTATAAGTTCCCAGTGATGATATATCCACAGAACTAAAGAATTCAGATAAAGAACTTTGTGAAAAAATAAATTCTACAGAATTGTCTTGATTTCGAGCCCCCACATCTTTCCTGTTTTTCGCATCATTATTCTTAATATCCCTGCACCAAAAATTAATAGCTTTTTTAAAGTCCGACTTCTGCGTATTATGATTTAAAACCAAAGTACTTGATAATGCAGAAAGCCCCATTTCACCTTTAGGAATGTTTTGAATATAATAATAAATAACTGCATTTTTTTTATTTAGATTTCTATCATTCATTATTTTTTCTATATTGCTGACAATATTATTAAATTCCTGATAGTCTTCATTTGTCGTTAAACCTATTTTTCGAGCAGAATCAAATTCTTTATAATTTAAAAAGCCGTTCTCTACAGCTGTATAATATTCTGGACCTGAATAAAAGCCTTTAGTCTTTGCTGTCTGCCAGTCTGATTTATTTCTAAATCCGCTCTGTGTATAATCCAGATACTCTTCATACTCAGAAAACTTTGCATATCCAGCCTTTACAGCTTCATAATAAGTGTCAGAATCTTTGAATCCATTTTTATAGGCATTTTTGCTATCATCAACAGAATGAAAATGATTATTAATGTAATAATAATAGATTTCCGATGAATTAATTCCTTTATTTAAAGCCTGATAATAATCAGCTCCATTTTTAAAATTCTTTTCTTTCCCAATTTTATAATCACTTAAAGTTGAGTATCCATTCATCTTAAAAGAAAAATAAACAGAGTTTACCATTACATAAACAGTTTTATTTTCCCCTTTAGGATAATCCAAAAAACCATATGTTTCTTTATCTTTTGAAATGAAACCTATTCTTATCCCGTATTCATTTATAATAGCTTCAAAATCATCAATATCATTTATAAGTATGGAAGATATGTTGCTGCTGCCTATTTCAATGTACCTGATTTCACAAAATACGGATGCTGTTAAAAACAAACTAAAAAAAGCAATGCCTATTATTTTCCTCATCATAACATCTCCTGAAATAACAATCCTTACTTCACATCAAATACCGCAAGAGTTTCATAACTTCCGCGTTCTGATTTTGAAAGCCCTATAGAAACCTGCTTTATGCTTTTTGGTATTATTACGTCACCTGAAAAAACACCTTTACCATCATTTTTCAGCTGAATTAAACTGCGTCCTGCAATAACAGCAACAAAAGACCTGTCCTATACATACACTTCAAACTTTACCGTTTCATCTGTTTGCAAAGGGGCTTGTTTTGGTAAAATTAATTTCGCGTTTTTTGAGGTTGTATTTAAAAGCGTTGGATACTGAATATTGCTGTCCTTAGAAGATTCAATAATAAATTGTCCGCAACTATGTCCTGCTTTTCCATTTTTTCCCGTATAAAATACAGTAACCATATATCTACCGGCTAAAGGCAGACTGATTTTCGTATTGATTTTTCCATTATCAGTTTCAGTAAAAACCCTGTTTTTCAATTCTGTTTTTCCAGGTTCACCTACAGAAAAAGTAAAATTCCAGCCATCCTTAACCTTATATTCAAAGTCAAAAAGGTTTTCAACCTTATTCATTTTCTTTATAGAAGTTAAACCCTCTGATAGTTCAAATAACTTAGGACGGAAATCCGGCAATACAGAAAATTCCTCTGCGGTCAAAGGCTTTTTAAGCAGTTGATTCTTAGAGTCTGAAGGAAAATGTGAATAAATAAAGTATTCAGGCTTTAAAAAGAGCCAGTCTGTTGTATAAGACTGAACTGAAGATTTTCCACTCATATAACCAGAATCCCAAGTACAATCAATTAAATACCAATTATCAGAAACACAAACAGAATTCCAGGCATGATTTGATAATTTGCTTTGTTCATTTGAAATATCTGTTCCAACACCACGCGCATATCCAGTTATTTTTTTAGATTTTATTTTTAGTTCGGAACAAAATTTCTGGAATAAATTTGAATAACCTTCGCATACCGCAGTTTTAGTTTTTACAACATTCTGCCAATCCTGATTCGGAACTGTACCCGACCAAAAATTCTTTGCATCATAAGATACCAGAAGACATATTGCATCATGAGCAAATTTTACACGTTCAAAATCATTTTTTGCAGTTTCATTTATTTTTGCGGCTATATTTTTTACATACCCATCAGGATTAGCTGTTCTAAGAGAATCTATTGATTTTGTTTTTATATAAGCCTGTATAGTTTTATCAGCTTTATCCGTTCTATATGAATATGCTTCTAAATAATTTTCCGGTATTTTATATACTGAACTTTTTCCAAAAGAGAATTTTGAACCTTTTTCAGAATTGACGGCAGAGTCTTGAGCTGTACCACCAGTTCCCCGCGATTTTATACCTTCAAAGTCAATTTTATCTAAAGTTTCACAAGACGTAATAAATAATGTAATAAATGAAAGTGCAATAATCACCAGAGAAAAATAAAGTTCCTTTTTCAAAACATCCCCCAAATAAGAAAGTAGATTTTTCTATCTTTTAGGTAATATTTTACTTCAGGAGTACGCTCATTTCAATAAAAAACAGACAAAATACATATTCATTAGTAATATTTATTACCTTTCTAAAAGTTCCAAGATAAACATCATAATGTAATAATTATATTGTTATGAAAGAAACTGAACTGGATATTCCCAAACTGTTCGGGAAAAATTTGCAGAAATACAGGAAACTTGCAGGTCTTACTCAAGCAGAACTTTCAAAGAGGCTTGAAATATCTCAGAAACATCTTTCTATAATAGAAACGGGTACACAGTTTGCATCTGCTTCGTTAATTTCAAAAATATGTTCAGAACTCAACATTCCGCCGAGTTCATTATTTGGTGAAGATTTAAATCAAGCGTATTTTGACCAACTGTATGCACGTATTGCCACTCACATGGAAAATAAAATGAACTGGTTACGTACAACACTTGCCGATGACTTAAACAATACTCTCAGCCCCAAAAATCACTAATAAACACCTGGTAAAAAGTTACAAAAATATTTTTTACAGGAGCTTATTTTTCCTCTGTAAAGATTCCTGTAAATTTGGGAACTTTGAATTGATTTGTAAAATGGTCGCACTTACACAAAAAAGAATAAAAAATATGAAAACCTTGTCCGTAAAGACATTCGTAATTTCCCTGCCCTTTAGAAAGTATTACATCTGCATCGTCAAAAGCTTTTCTGGAAATTGAAGGAAGTAAATTATAAATAGTTCCGGCAATAGGATAACCGTTTGTGATTATATCTGCTATTTTATCAAGTCCTGCCTGTTCTGCATCTTCAACGGTAGCATCGTTTGATGCTTCACCACCCCTTACCATTACCGTTACATTCAGATTTTTAAAATGATTTTTCAGCTGCTCAATAAACAGCTTATCAAGAACAATTTCACCGCAATTATCTGCAAGTAATAGAAAGTTTTTTGCAGAACTGCATTGCTTTATAAATGAATCTAAGGTTCCTTTATCTTTTTTGCTGATTTCTGCTTTATCAAACAACGAAAGAAATGCATCTTTATCAACATTATTCATTGCACCAAAATCAATATAATTTCCTATCCGGGCATACATAAATGCTGTACTAACAGGATTATTTGAAGAATTTATTTTTTCCTTTAAATCACATTCCATCGAAAGAACCAGATTATTGTACTGTTTTTTAATTTCTTTAAATGAAGGACGCTTACCAAAATGTTTTTCATACACCTGATTAAATAGATAAACAAGATAAGGCGGCTTGTCGTTTTCATCCCTTGAATCTATTATTTTTTTAATTTCCTTCAGATATTCTTCATCACTGGAAATTTGTTTTTGTTTGTCATAAATACATTCTATGCAACTTTTAATTCTATTCATCATGCTTTTACAGACTCTTTGATTTTCTCTACTTGTGTCACAGGTGAATTATATCAATAGTCCGCTAATTTTAACAGAGTAGTGTTTAATTCCCTCTCCTTGCGAGGTTTAAAGGTCTCTCCTCGTGGTCCGTTAAGACTCTTAACGGTGTAAAAAAGTGTTAAGGACATTAACGGAGCTCCTTAACGGGCAAAAACAGCTTAAAATGGGGATTTTCTATATAAAGCCTAAAGGCAGTATTGAATCCGCCAGTCCAAACATTAACGAGGTACCTGAAATGAGTTTGGATTTTACACCTTCTGAACTTGCCCTGGAATCCGTAAAAGATGTAGCCGTAGCAGCAGATATTACAGAAATAAATGAACCTGTAATAAATGAAGTTTATGATATGAGCTTACGTTCCAGCAACGCCGGGGCTCGGACTGCGTACGCTTCAATCGCCTGGGAAAAAGAGCATTCTAAAGAATGGGGCGGCAAAGTTCAGGGCCGTTGCTGTTAGGGAAAACGACTGCCTGAATAATTTCAGGCAGTCAAAGAGAATAGGAATTTAATAAAACTTTTTATAGCTCAACATACTTTGCCGGACGAATTAACTGCATTCATAACAATTTTTACAACTTCGTCTGCAAGATATGGATTTGCTGCAATAACATTTCGCTGGTGCATATTGAAATCTTTACCAGCGAAATCAAAAAACTTACCGCCAGCGTTTTCTATAAGCAATTTGCCGGCAGAAAAATCCCACAGATGAATTCCAGGTTCAACATAAACATCAGTTCTTCCGCAGGCAAGGCTTACCGCTGCAATAGCGGCACAGTTCCAGATTCTAAGGCTTAAAAGTGAATTTCCTTTTTCCATCAAAGTCTTTAACAGAATCTGCCTTGCTTCAAGATTTTCTACAGGAAAGCTTGTTACAGCAATAGAATCTTCAAACCTTTTATTTTCCGAAACATGAATTACATTTCCATTACAATAAGAAGGACTACCCTGCATGGTGTAAAACAGTTCATCCATTGAAATGTCGTAAACAACGCCTGCAACAACCTGTTTATTTTTTACAATTCCAATAGAAATAGCATACTGATGCATTCCACGGATAAAATTGGTGGTTCCGTCAATTGGATCAACAACCCACACATATTTATCATCCGGGATTCTATCTATCAGGGAATCTTCATCTTCTTCGCTGGAAGAAACCGCTTCTTCGCCAAAAATCAGATGCTCAGGAAACTTTCGTTTTACATAAGAAGAAATCAACTTTTCAGAAGCCTTATCAACATCCGTTACAAAATCAAACTTCCCTTTTGATTTTATTTCGTGGCCTGAGTCTAATTTCGAGCGAACCATTTTACCGGCTTCTAAAGCTATTTCTTTTGCACTTTCTAAAATATTCTGTAAATCCATGCTTACCTCTTATCCGGTAAAAGACGCATTTTTTCTATATTGAATTTAACGCCTACACTGCTTCCTGTCGGGATGATATTAGTTGTATTGCCGAATTCTGTCATATACAGACGGTTGCCTTGAATATCAAGTTCGTATTCAACCATATTGCCAAAATAGGAAGCATGAACAACACGAGCCTTTAATTCACTTGCAGAATCAAAATGAATATCTTCCGGCCTGATTAAGCAGACGCCTGTTTCAAAATCCGGTGTACATTTAATGGAAAGAGTTTTTCCAAACACTTCAGCTTCAGCCTTCTCCGTTCCAGAGATTTTTTTTGCCGACTTAACATCTACGAAATTTGCCTTACCCATAAAGTTTGCAACAAAGCTGTTCACAGGATTTGAATAAATATCCTGATTTGTTCCCTGCTGTTCAATAATTCCGGAGCGCATAATTACAACGCGGTCAGAAATTGCCATTGCCTCGCTCTGGTCGTGAGTAACATACAAACTTGTAATACCGATTTCCATCTGAATTTTTCTAAGTTCATCGCGCATGTATTCGCGAAGTTTTGCATCAAGATTTGAAAGCGGTTCATCAAAAAGCAAAACCTGAGGTTTTGTTACAACAGCACGGGCAAGAGCTACACGCTGCTGCTGTCCGCCGGAAATCTGATTAGGCATACGGTTTGCATATTCTGTAATTTTCATCAAATCCATCATGTCTACAACACGCTTTTTAATTTCATTTTCCGAAACCTTCTGAATCTGAAGACCGTAAGCAATGTTTTCAAAAACATCTAAGTGCGGAAAAAGCGCATAACTTTGGAACATCATGCCGACATTACGTTTATTCGGCGGCAAATGTGTAACGTCTTTTCCGCCAAGAATAATATTTCCTTCACTTGGAATTTCAAAACCTGCTACCATACGGAGCATTGTTGTTTTACCGCAGCCTGAAGGTCCAAGGAATGTTACAAGTTCCCCCTCTTTTACTTTCAGGTTTATGCCGTTAACCGCAAAAAATTCTTCTTTGCTTCCAAACACAGGGAAAGCTTTTTTTACATCTTGTATCTCTAATCCAAAATTATCATTCATTTTAAACTCCTTATTCAAACGTGCTTTCTAATCCGTCTTCTGCTGAACAACTTATTAACCAGAACATCAAGCAAAATCATAACAACAAGAACAATTGCCATAAGCATTACACAATAAGCAGAAGCAAGACCAAGCTTGTTAGATTCAATTGCTGACATAATCGAAACCGTAAGTAAATTCCATTTTACAGAAACAAGGAAGATTACGGCACTTACACTCGTCATCGAGCGGACAAACGCATTTAACAAACCTGTAAAAAGTGCAGACTTCATAATCGGGAGTGAAATTCTTGTAAAGGTTGTAAAATTGTTTGCGCCCAAAATAGCAGAAGCTTCTTCTATACTTTTATCAACTTGGCGCAAACTGTTTGAACCTGCTTCAACACCAACCGACAAAGTTCTGAAAACCAAAGTAACAATGATAATCATCGCTGTTCCTGTAAGAAGCAGAGGTTTCTGATTGAATGAAACTACATAGCCGATACCAAGCGCAATTCCAGGAACTGCAAACGGAACCATAGAAGCCATTTCCATAAACTTGCGGCCAAAGAACTTTTTTCTTACAAGCAGATAAGAAATTGCCATACCAAGAAGGGCTGTTATAGGAGTTGCAATAATACTCAAAAACAAAGTATCCCTTAAAGCTTTTTTACCTGTTCCGCTCTTAAATACAAACTGATAGTTTTTCAAAGAAAAACTCATGTCTACGCCCCAGGTTTTTACAAGCGAAACCCAGACAACAGTTCCATAGAACAGAAGAATTATAAAAGCAAGGACAACACACAAGGAAAATAAGGTAATTACAATCGGCTTTTCGGTTATATAATCAACCTGCCCTACCGGTTTACCTGTAATTGTTACATAGCTTTTCTTCGCTACCCAGTACTTTTGAATAAAGAAGGCAAGCATGCTTGGAATAAGAATACTGACGGCCATAAATGAGCCGGTACGGATATTATAAAGTCCTGTAATCTGGGTATAAGCAGAAACAGAAAGAACTGCAAAATCTCCGGCCAGAACCTGAGGGTTTCCAAAATCACTTAACGACTTGGCAAAAACAATAAGAAAAGCACTTAAAATAGCAGGCAGAGAAAGCGGCAAAGTTACAGAAAGAAAAGTTTTTAAGCGGCCGGCTCCAAGAGAGCGTGCAGCATTTTCAACTGAACTGTCCATTGATTCCATAACGCCTTTTATATTTAAATAGGCCAGAGGGAACATTGCCAAAGTCTGTACTATAAGAAGAGAAGTAAAACCATAAACGTTATTGTCTAATAATCCTAAAATTCCTTTTGAAATTACACCGCTTCGGCCAAAAAGAATAATCATGGCAAGCGAAATTACAAAAGGCGGTGAAAGAATTGGAAGCATTGCAATCAGATGAAAGAATTTCTTTCCGGGAATCATCGTTCTGTTGATTGCAAAAGCAAATAAATAACCAATAACAGTTGATATAACACCAACAAAAATACCTAGCTTTACACTGTTAAATAAAGCAAGACCGATATTTGTTTTTTGAAGAACATATAAAATCGATTCAAGACTGAAATTACCGTCTGAATCTGTCATACATGTAAACAGCAGCTTTATTATAGGGAATATACAGAAAACCAAAAGGATAAGAAGAATTGCTACAATTATAGCCAAAAGGCCAGGCTGCCCCAAAAGCATCCTTAATTCCCTTTGCTTCTGCAGTTTTTTATTTAAATCATTACTCATTTTTCATCCTGTTTTCAAAATGGACTGCCAGAAAAGAAACAGGCAGCCCATAGTCGATTAAAATGTCCATGGCAAGCCGCCGGGAACGGCATTTTCTTCCATTCCCGGACAGCTTGCGTAAATTACTTCAAAACATTTGCAGAAGAGCGAACTTCGTTTTCAAATCTTTCAAGAAGTCTTACCTTGTTCTTGCCAGACCATACAAAGTCATAATCAAGAAGTTTCAAAGATTTGAAAGGAACCATCTGTGGATTTGTCTGAACACCTTTGATAATTGGATAGCGGTAGAATTTGTCTGTACACATTTTCTGAGCAGATTTTGAAAGCATCCAGTCGATAAAGGCTTTTGCAGCTTCCTGTTCTTCAGGTTTTCCGCCTTTAATCAATTCAACACAACTGATTTCATATCCTGTTCCTTCTTTCGGATATGTAATTTCAAGATCGTAACCATCGTTAATTACAGTATGTGCATCAAGGTCGTAGCAGACAGCAACTGTTGTTTCTTCAAGACCTGCCATGCGAATTGGAGCAGCACCTGCTTTTGTATACTGAACAATGCTGCCGTCAAGTTTTTTAAGATAGTCAAAACCTGCTTTTTCCTGGAAACACTGAATCATAGAAGAGAATGCTGTATAAGCGGCACCGGACGTTGCCGGGTGAGCCATACAAACATTGCCTTTAAGTTTTGGCTGAAGAAGTTCTTCCCATGAAGTAGGAGCAGGAATTCCAAGTTTCTTCAAAAGTTTCTTGTTGCTTGCAAAACATGTAACAATCAAAGAATAAGGAGTATAGATACCATCCATATTGTCCTTATACTGATCAAGAACTTCAGTCATTTTTGGTGAAACATATTTTTCAATAAGACCTTTTTCATAAGCACTTACAATTGTATCTACAGAACCACCGAGCATTACAGAAACCTGAGGATTAGCCTTTTCAGCTTCCATACGGGTAATACATTCACCTGCACTCAAACGTACATAATCAACTGAAATACCTGTTTCTTTTTTAAATGCTTCAAAGTAAGCAATAGCTTCTTCTTCAACATTGCATGTATAAATAGAAACATGTTTTTTCTGTTTTACACCTCCAGCAGCTGCTCCAGAATTGTCAGCACTACCACCAGCAAAAACCAAACCAATAGTCATAACCACCAGCATACTCATTCCAATAAGTTTTTTCATAAATCCTCCTTATAAAACCATATCTGGAATAATTTCATATAGAACGCACACTACCCCTTTCAACCAAAGTTGAATGAAACAGCGTGTTTTTAATAGGCTTTCCATTTAATCCGTTTAAAATAAGCTGGGCCGCTTTCCTGCCCATTTCATACCGGTTAACATCCATGGTCGTCAGATTGAACCAGGAAAGTTCGGCAACTTCAACATTACCAATTCCTGCAACGGAAATGTCTTCCGGTACAGAAAGATTTATCTGTCGTAAATAATTCATTGCACCCAAAGCGATAAAATCACTTCCGCAGAAAATTGCTGTTGTATCAGGCCATTTTTCAAGAATTTCTTTACAGCCAAGACTTCCGTTTTCTACACCCTTTGAAAGGATTCCGGCCGGAATATCAATTGCAGCAAGCCTTAATTCAAGTTCATATTTTTTACAGAATGCCTTATAAGCCTGACTGCGAAACATTCCGCCTTCATTAGGCAGTACGATATGTGCAATTTTTCTGTGACCTTTTTTATACAAATACTCAAGCATTTGTGTTGCAGTATCATGATGATCACAGTCGATATATGGAATTGAGCAGTTTTTAGGCGGACGCCGGCGAATCGACAAAACAGGAATATCAAGCCGGTTCAAAGATTCTATAATAGCAGGGGAATATTTATCAGGTGTAACGATAAGACCGTCAAAACGCATTTCCCTTGCCTTTTTTACAAACTTCAAAAAACGCTCTTCATTACGATCAAGATTTCCAATAATCAAATCGTAATTTTTCTCCATAAGACCTGTTTCAATTCCAAAGTTTGTCTGTGCTGAATAAGGGTCTTTAATATCAGGAACAGTAAGACCAATTACGTAAGTAGAATTATGTGAAATATAACGGGCAAAAGTATTTGGAACATAGTCCATACGTTCAATTGTCTGCAAAACCAGTTTTTTAGTTTCTTCGCCTATATCAGAATATCCGTTAAGGCATTTAGAAACTGTAGAAACTGAAACATTCGCTTCTGCTGCAATGTCTTTAATCGTATAACGCACTGTATATTCCTCTTTACTACATAAGCGAAAACGGTTTCCTAAACCGTTTTACTAAATCGCTTTCGTAATTGTTTAGAGTATAAAAGTGCTTTCTTTAAATCGTCAATCTAAACTTTTTTCGAAGAGAAGATTTTAAATTGCATAATCAATTTTCGCTAAACAGACAGTACCAGGTTGCCATTACACGAGTTATTACAGAGTCCGCAGTCATTACAAGACTTATAGAGCCTGTTCCTGAAGAATTATATTGGAGCATAAAAGTATGGCTCATAACTGAATTTGCAGGAGTCGGAGTAAAATCAGGATAAGAATCTGAAAGGACAATATCGCCTGCCGCATTCTTAATTCCGCAGGTTACAGTCCATGTTTTTCCTGCAGCAAGGGCAATTTCAAATGTAGTAGGATGAGTCGTATCATTGAATGAGCCAGTAACAGGAGTTGTAAGACCTTCGTAAGTGGCTTCTGCAAAATATGTATATGTATTTTCAACGGTCGGACCGGCAGCGGAAATCAGGCCGCCTGAATTAGAAAGATTTGCAGATGATGCGGCAGAAGTAGAAGCAAGCGCAGAAGATAAAATATCTGCAACATTATCAGGAACAGCTCCTGTTGTTGAAACGTTGCCGGTGCAGATTATAACTTCAGAGCCGGATGTTGTTCCTCCACCTGAAGCAGCAGAATCTGAAATGTTAGAACATGAAACAACAGATATTAAACATATTAAAATAAATGCATATGTTACAAACCAGAAATTAAAAAGACGGTTTCGCAGGGTACGGTTATTTTGCCCCCACCTATTTAAATGTGTAGTATTATTAATTCGGTACATACTTTTTTCTCTAAAATAATCTTAATTAGTATAAAGCAAAATATGATTTTTAGCAAATATTTTACCAATGGGATTGTTACAGCTTTACCAATGGGATTGTTACGGCTTTAACAATAGGATTGTTATAGCTTTAACAATAGGATTGTTATAGCTTTAACAATGGGCTTGTCACCGCGGTCAACAATACCCATTCTCCGCGGTCAACAACACCCGTTCTCCGCGGTCAACAACACCCGTTCTCCGCGGTCAACAACACCCGTCCACCGCGGTTGGCAATACCTGCCCTCCGCCTTCGGCAGCAGGGTTTTACTTTTGCAGGGGCAAAAGTTGACGCGGCGGTGCGCTCCTGCGCCACTCGGAGCGCTTAGGGTAATCCGCCGCTTGCAACATTTTGCAAAATTCGCTAGATTATTATGCATAAATATACATTTTTAACATAAAAAATGTATACAGCAGGAGATTTTTATGGCAAAAGATAAAGTTATTTTGGCTTATTCTGGTGGACTTGATACAACAGTTATCATTCCATGGCTTAAAGAAAATTATGACTACGATGTAATCGCTGTATGTATTGATGTTGGACAGGGCGATGACTGGGAACTGATTAAAGGCCGCGCACTCAAAACCGGCGCTTCTGCCTGCTATGTTGTAGACGCTCGTCAGGAATACATTGAAGAATATATCTGGCCGGCTTTGAAAGCAAACTGCAAATACGAAGACCAGTATCTTCTGGGTACTTCTACAGCACGTCCATTAATTGGAAAAATCCTGGTAGAATATGCACGTCAGGAAAAAGCTGTAGCAATCTGCCACGGTGCAACAGGAAAAGGTAATGACCAGATCCGTTTTGAGCTTGCAATTAAGGCATTTGCACCAGACTTGCGCGTAATTGCTGCATGGCGTGATCCAAAATGGAACATGGACAGCCGCGATGCTGAAATTAAATTCCTTGAAGACAGAAACCTTGAAGTTCCAATGAAAAAAGACCAGTCTTATTCACGTGATGAAAATATCTGGCATATTTCTCACGAAGGTCTGGAACTTGAAAAGACTGAAAACGAACCAAATTACAAACACATGCTCAAAAATACCGTTTGCCCGGAAGAAGCTCCGGAAGCAGGCGAATACGTTAAGATTGAATTCGTAAAAGGTATCCCTGTAAGCGTAAACGGCAAAAAGATGAACGGTCTGGAACTTATGACAGAGCTTAACAAGATTGGCGGCAGAAACGGCGTTGGTCTTGTAGACATCTGCGAAAACCGCTGTGTAGGTATGAAAAGCCGCGGTGTTTATGAAACTCCAGGCGGAGCAATTCTGTATGCCGCACATGAAATGATGGATCACCTTTGTCTTGACCGTGATACATACCACTACAAGCAGCAGGTTTCTTTGCGCATGAGCGAATTAATCTACGACGGCAAATGGTTTACAACATTGATGGATGCATGTATGGCTTTTGTTGATAAGACACAGGAAACATGCACAGGCTGGGTAAACCTTAAGCTGTACAAGGGTTCAATCCGCGGCGCAGGCTCTTATTCAAAATACAGTTTGTACAATGAAAGCATTGCTTCATTTACAACAGGTGATTTGTATGACCACCACGACGCCCAGGGCTTTATCACACTGTTCGGCTTACCATTAAAGGTAAGGGCAATGATGGAGCAGCAGGTCGGAGAAGGCCAGGCCATTACTGAAAGCAAGAGCTTCAAAAAGAGACCAACTGAGTAAGTCGTTAAAAAGCCGCACTTTTTGAATTATACATTTTTCTGGTTACACTTCTATTTAAGAGGTGTAACCATGAAAAGATTTTTAGCATTATCCTTCCTAACAGGTCTATGTATCTGCGTGTTTTCCAGGACCGCAGCTGCCAATGAAAATCATAAAAATGAAATTTATTTTACAGCCGGAACGCCTTCATTAATAGGTATTTTTACAGGAGCGTTTGCTTCCCTGGGAGACAAAATTGATGATAAGGAAGATTCCGGTTATACACTGACTTCCGGATACAATCATTTCTTTTTAAACCACTTTGGATTAGGGGCTTTCGTTTCTTATGAGCAGTTTGGTTCACTAAAACTTTTTTCTGTACAGCCAAAGCTAACACTTCAATACGGATTTAAACATTTCAAGCTATATCATTCTGCAAGCGCAGGTATTCTTACTTCTCCGGGGAACGGCTCAAGCAAGGCTTTTGACTTTACCTATCTTGGCGTAAAACTTGATTTTTCGCGCTTTAATGTTTTTGCAGAAGGTAGCCTCCCTACAACAGGTATATTAAAAGCCGGCATTTCATACAAGTTTTAAAAATCCGAGCGGCTGTTGCAAACAACAGCCGCTCGAAATACATGTCACAGTTTATGCTTCTACTTATACCTTAAACTGGTCGATCTGTGCGCCAATCTTATCGATAGATTTCTGAATCTTTTCAGAAACTGCAGAAAGCGCAATTCCCGTTTCATTAATCTTTGTAGCACCGGCAGACATCTGACTCATACTTTCTTTTATTGCAGCCGTAGAACTCTGCAAATTCCTTACTTCTTCAAGGATTGCCTTATTTCCTTCTGCCATTTCAGCAGAAGCATTTCTTACTTCCGATGTACTGTTGTTCATTGAAGCAAGGGCTTCGCTAATCTGATGTGAACCTTCATTCTGTTCCTGCATTGCAGCCTTAATCTGCATTACAAGTTCATCTGTTGACTCAATCTGGCTTGAAACCGCTTCAAATGCCATACTTGATTCATTAGAAGCCGTTACAACACTCAAAATTGATTCCTGAATATTTCCAAGCTGTTCACCGATCGTCTTTGACTGAGCCGTAGAGGTTTCTGAAAGTTTTCTGATTTCATCTGCAACAACCGCAAAGCCCTTTCCTGCTTCGCCCGCATGAGCTGCTTCAATTGCCGCATTCATGGCAAGAAGATTTGTCTGTTCTGCAATGGCAGAAATTGCCGTATTCGCTTCCTGAAGCATTGAAGACTGGTCTTCAATCTGATGGATTCTTTCATTAACATCCTGCTGCTTTTGGAAACCATTCTGAGCATTTGCGCGTAAATCTTCAAAAGAACGTGCCATCTTATCTACAGAAGTATTTACAGACTTAATATTTCCAATCATCTCTTCTACAGCGGCACTGGCTTCTGTAACGCCTGCACTCTGGTTTTCAATCATATGCTCAAGGGATTCAATGTTAGAAGCAATCTGATTTACAGCACCTGCCGTTTCTTCAACACCTGCTGCCTGAGAATGTACCTGATTTCCAACTTCATCAATGTTTACAAGAATCTGATTAATTGCAGTTGCAGTATCTTCAGAGCTCATCTTCATGTCACTGCCGGCAACACTTAGTTCATCTTTAGAAGATTTTACATCGGTAATAATTTCCTGCAGCTTCTGAGCGAACAGGTTAAAGCCTTGGACAACAAGACCTATTTCATTCTTAGAGTTTATTGCAATCCGTTTTGTAAGGTCAGCATTTCCTGTAGCAATTCCCTGGATTGTATCTTTTACAACCGCAAGCGGCTTAATCGCAACAATTAGAATAAAGCTTCCTACAATAACAGAAGCAAGAACAACAATTATACCAAAAACAATAATTTGAGTTCTTATTTTATCGATTACATTGTAAATCTGTTTCCGCGGTACTGTAATAGCAAAGCCCCATGGAGTTCCCTGTATTCCTCGGTAAATTATAAACTCTCTTCTTCCGTCAGGATTTGTAATCCATGCAGAGCCGCTTTCGCCTGCAGCAACTTTTTTTGAAACGTTCATTAAGTCCTGATTGTCTTCCTTAAGCCCCGTTGCAAAATTACTTTTCATAATTATTTCTTTTGCAGGATGACTAATCACAGTTCCGTCAGATGCAAGCATCCATGTAAAACCATCATCTCCGATTTTTAGTGAATCAAATTCTTCTGTTAAATCACTTATATTTACAACACCTGCAAGCATTGCAAAGTTTTTGCCGTTACGTTTTATTGCACGCGTAATATGAACTACAGGCTTACCGGTTGTCTTGGAAATTACAGGATCGTCAATGTAAACATCCTTTCCTTCCTGCATAATCGCCTTAAAATAACTTCTTGTTGCAATATCCGTTCTTGAACCTATATCGTTATAGCTTTTGCCGTCAGGGCCGGCAAGCATTATGTAATCAAAGTCTGCCGTGCGCACTGATTCATGCGCAACAAGCCACGCTGCCATTTCTTCAAGAGTACCTGTTTTCATTACATCTGCATCAACATAAAATCCAAGTTCCTGTTCATAGCCCCACAAATCATTTTCCATTGCAAGGGCATAACCTTCGCTGATTTCCGTATATTTGTTAGTGCTGTCTGCAAGAATGTCCATACTTGCTGTTTTGGCAATAACTACTATCTGAATTGCACTAAAACCAACAATTGTAAGTCCGATACCGCACAAAAGTGAAAAAACAAGACTCCTATGCTTTCTAACAGTCCCCTGTTTTTTAACAGCTTCTTCTCCCATATATTTACACTCCTATATATTTTTACGTATATTTACACGCCTCTGCACAAATTTATGTAAACACAATCTTATTCGCGCATGGCTTTCATTTGTTTTTTACGCTCGTACATTGCTTCATCTGCACGACGGAATACACTGTCATAACTTGAATCACTTTCTTTATCAAATTTTGCATAACCTATTGCACCTGAAATCTTTTCCCATGGCTCAAGTTCTTCATTCACTGAAATTTCTTCAAGTTCAAAATTGAACTGTCTTACAAGAGAATCCACATTCTTATAATCACGGTTACGCAGAATTACCACAAATTCATCTCCGCCGATTCTGAATACCGGAGAATGAGAAAATATTGCACAAACAAGCTGGCAGAGCTTTATGATTGAAATGTTGCCTTTTTCATGCCCGAAGGTGTCGTTTATGCGCTTAAGAAAATTAAGGTCTATCATGGCAATACCAAATTCGGTATTGCCGTTTTCAATTTCCGAGATAATCTTTTTTACTTCTTCATCGTATGCAGTTTTATTGCGGATTCCGGTCAAAGAATCTTTTATGGCAAGCTGTTCAAGCTGCTCTGCTTTATGCTGAGTTTCATCAAGATTGCGCTCAAGAGAATCAACTTTTACAGCCGATTTTATTGCATCGCGTATAAAGTTCCTTACGATTTCAGACATGCTTGTAAGGGTTTCTGCCATCGATTCAAATTCATCACCACTTTCAATTTTTGAAATGGAAAGAATAATTTTTTCAGGATCTTTTTCTGTACGGCACTTTTCTTCAAGAGCACGGGCAGCAACTTCTATAGAATTAAGAGGTCTTAAAATTCTGCTTTTGAGCCAGCGGATAATAAATGAAAGAACTATTGCACAGACAATTATAGCGGTAATAGTTATACCCAAAAGATATTGCCGCATTACAACATGAATAAAATTGATCGGCATTCCTGCAGAAATCAAAACAGACGGATTTCCATGACTGTCAAAAACCGTATGGGCAACACTATAACTAACCCCTTTTTCTTTTCCTGTACTATACGGGGTTTCATTAAACTTCATTCCGTGTCCGACTTCAAAATCCTTATAAATTCTTTCTACAACTCCAGGAGGAAAATACTTTCCCATCATGTCACCAAGATTTAAAGGCGGAAAAACTGAAATCTGCTCTCCTCTTCTTTGTCTTTCTACATAGCCGGAAGTAATAAAAACAATGTCATATTTTCCGTCTTTTATAAAAGGACGAGAAAGAATGATACTGTCCAAAGAATAACTTGCCTGTATGCGGTCAACAAAATGAACAAAACTTGAAAATTTTTCTGATTCTGTATCAGTTTCCAGGCAGGCATCTATATCTTCCAGATCTACGTAAGATTCAACAAGTTTAACAACATCCCCCAAATGAGATTCATACTGAACGTACATTCCTTTACGGAATATATAAAAACCTATAAGCGAAATAACCGTGCTTAATAAAAAAACAAGAGCAATACAGCCTATAAAGAGATTTCTTGAAAGCGGATTCTTATATTTTCTCATAGACAAAAAATCACTCCTGCTCCTTATCGTACAAAATTATTCCCGAACGGCTTTCATTTCTTTTTTACGTTCGTACATTGCCTTATCTGCACGGCGGAATACATTGTCATAGCTTGTATCAACGCTTTCATCAAATAACGCATAACCTAATGCAGCGGAAGTTTTTTCCCACGGAGAAAGGTCTGGGGTCTGTTCAATTTTTAATAGCTCAACGTTAAACGCAGAAACCAGCGACTGAACGTTTTTGTAATCGTTATTGCGAAGAATTACAACAAATTCATCTCCACCGATTCTGAATACAGGTGAATGAGAGAATACAAGACACACAAGTTTGCAAAGCCTTATAATCGCGATGTTACCTTTATCGTGTCCGAATGTATCGTTTATGCGTTTAAGATAGTTAAGGTCTATCATTACAACACCAAATTTCTTATTGCCGCTTTCCAGATCCCATACAACCTTTTTTACTTCT
>JAEEGK010009619.1_pt1 | contig 22521 bp, 21 predicted proteins | sample 8958771 | NCBI WGS metagenome assembly JAEEGK01 (sample SAMN16246547, study PRJNA631951) | gut metagenome | biome: gut microbiome; feature: rumen; material: SC-attached | host: Bos | place: Iran: Karaj | collected 2018-10 | reverse complement strand
ATCGACAAGAACGGATATCTGCACTCGGGCGACCTGGGTGTGAAGGACGAGCAGGGATTCTATAAGATTACCGGACGTATCAAGGACATGATTATCCGCGGTGGTGAGAACATCTACCCACGCGAGATTGAGGAGTTCCTCTATCACATGCCTGGAATACGCGACGTGCAGGTGGCTGCCGTACCATCAAAGAAATACGGCGAGGCTGTGGGCGCATTCATCATACTGGAGGAAGGCGCACAGATGACTGCGGAAGACGTACAGCTGTTCTGTCGCGGCAAGATAGCTCGCTACAAGATACCTAAGTACGTGTTCTTCATCAAGGAGTTCCCCCTGACCGGATCGGGCAAAATCCAGAAGTTCAAACTGAAGGAGATGAGTCTGAAGCTGTGTGAGGAGCAGGGAATAGAGGTGGTATAATACCACTGCACCATCTAATAACTAAAAACCATGATTATGAGGAGACTATATAGTTGTATGCTTTCAATACTGCTTCTGCTGGCGACAACGCCGGCAGGGGCAGCTGTATGGACAGGCGTTTCTCCTCGTGTATTCACACAATACACTTCGGCCGAAGGACTGGCCGACAACAGCGCGCAAACTATACACTGCACCAAGACGGGACGACTGGTGATAACCACCGTGGGACAGATAAACTTCTACGACGGAGCGAAATTCTCGTATATCGACCCGACTGACGAGAATATCTACGCTTTGCCAGAGTATCGTGGCAACTATCATCTGTACTTCGACCGATATCACCACATCTGGCTTAAGAACACTCACACCGTGACGTGTGTCGACCTGACTGTAGAACGATTTACGGCATCGATCGACGACGAGTTTCATAAGTTCGGTATGAGTGACCGTGTGCATGATATGTTTGTGGATAGTACAGGTGTGGTATGGCTGCTAGGTGCCAACGGGCTGTACAACGTGGAAACAAAGAAGACACTGAAACCACGCCCACGACTGAACCTGCAAGACCTTGAGGTGTATAAGGACAAGTACGTGATGCTGTTCTACGAAAACGGTCTGGTGGAGCGATACGAAATAGCTACAGGCAAGAAGGTGGCCGAGAGTAGGGCGTATGGCGATCCCGACGGAATACGCTACGGATCGTCGTCGCTGGTGTCGAAGTATCACCAGAAGGTGTATCAGATACGCAACGGCAGCAAGGAGGCCATACTGATGAACTACGACGTGGACCACAACCAGTGGAACGAGATACTGCGCGCGCCTTATCATCTTAACAATATGGCGTTTAAGGACTCACTGATGTATGTGTCATGCGAATACGGATACTGGGTGATAAACCTGAACACGCTGGTGCCCAAACATGTAGAAGGAATGAAACTGTTCGGTGGCGAAGAACTTCATACAGACGTAAACATGATAGCATTCGACCGCCAAGGTGGTATGTGGGTTGGTACCGAGAAGCGCGGACTGCTTTACTCGCGTCCGTTCAAGGTGCCATTCCATCCGTACAAATGGGGCGAACCTACTGCCGACCACTATGGCACGATGATGAACCACATACCTGCCTATCAGCGATTCCGCAATCGCACGGTGAACTGTGTGTATAAGGATACGCGCGGATGGACTTGGGTGGGAACAACACAGGGACTGCAGCTGTATCGCCGCGAGAGCGACATGCTGCCTCAGGTGTTTACCAAAAAAGAGGGACTGTATAACAACATCATACACTCGGTGATAGAAGACCTGAACCACAACATCTGGGTGGCTACCAGCTACGGCATATCGGTGCTGCTGCTGAACGACGAGGGACGTTTGACGTTTGTGAACAGTTACAACCAGTACGACCTTGTGCCCAACGAGGTGTTTGAAAACGGAAAGGCCATGCGACTGCCCGACGGTACGATAGTGATGCAGGGACTGGATCATGTGGTAGAGTTTAATCCCACAACAATGAGCACCCTTGACAATAGCTTCGACTTTAAGTTATATCCTAAGTTGATAAAATTGATGGTGAACGGTGTGGACATAACGCCTACCACCGAGCTGGACGGTAAGAGAATACTGGACAGAGCACTGAGCCGCGTGTGGGGACTGGACCTGAACTACAACCAGAACTCGATAACGATGGTGTTCTCGGCGCTGAACTACTTCCGTCCGCAGCAGACTTACTATCGTGTAAGAATAAAAGGACTGGACGAGGAGTGGCGCGTACTATCGCCTTACAGCGACGAGAGAATGGTGGACGAGAACGGACTGCTACACCTGCCGCTGATGGGTATACAGCCAGGTGAGTACGAATTGGAACTGCAGGCATCGATGTCGCCCGATGACTGGGAGACTAAACCATACATCTGGATAATCACCATTCACGAGCCATGGTGGCGTACCACTGGTGTGTTTGCACTATTCGGACTGGTGCTGATAATTCTGCTGCTGATAAACATCTACTACTATATGAAGAACGCTACGCTGAAGGCTATGCGCAACAGCGAGGAGACTATGCTGATAAAGCGTATATACAACTTTGTGGAGCGTATCGATAGCAAGGAGGATGTGCTGGAGCCTTCGTCCGAGGAGTATACTCAGGCCACGCTCGACACTCAACTTGACCTGGATCCTGAATTCGTAAAGGCCATCGACAAGATAGCACCTGTGGTGGAGATGGAACGAAAGCAGAAGAAGATGACCATGCGCCGACTGAGCGCTGCAGCCGGAGTGAGCGGAAAAGACTTCTACGCTATGATTACGGCCAACATATTCAAGAGTCCGCGCGTGCTGATAAAGCGCAACCGACTGGCGCGGGCCGAGCGTATGCTGCGTAACACCAAGGCTACGGTCGACGAGATTGCAAAAGAGTGCGGATTTGTATCGGCCAACTACTTTATAGCTTCGTTCTATCAGAAGTACAAGACTACTCCGCAGCAATATCGCCAAAAGCGGTAAGTCGCCAAGTGCGGTCGTTGGTGCCCTTATAATAGATTAATCCCTGATAACGATTTTCGGTTTGGTAGAAGCTGCCCTCAGTGGGGTGCAGCTTGCCATCCGCGTTGCGATACTGATAGTTGTAGTATCCCTGTTTGAGCAGTATGCTTGCGGTGTAGCAGTGCTGTGGGGCCTGATAGTAGCCTAAATGTGGCTCCATGCCGTAGGTGCTGAGATTAATGTCGCTTGCCCAGCGGCCAGTAACCCTGGGATTGCCACTCATGTCAGGATCGTCGAGACGGAAGTTCACCCACACGTATTCGCTCTGGGTGTCGTTACGGATATTGTCGCTGTTGCGGATGTAGAATGAACCGTTGGCGTCTTCGTCATACAGATAGTTGGTGCGGGGATGGTTCTCGGGCAGGTACACCTGGTAGTTCTCGCCGTCCCAATGGATGCGGTCGACGCCCATCGTGGGGTGCGACACATCGAGCACCTCGAACTTATGATACTCGTTGCCGGCGTCGAAGATGAGATCGCGACAGTGGTTCCACTCCATACCGTTGTTGGTATTGAAGTTGGCTGGCACGTTGGTGCGTATGTCGAAGTCCTGATTGTTCTGCATCACAACGGCGTAGATCTGATCCTCAGGGTGGGTGACGGGCAGCTGACCATAGTTGACTGCCATCCACACCTGCTGGTGGCTCTGACGATTATCGATATCGGTATTGGGCGATACACTCATGCTTAGTTTCATCGACTGTTCGCACACCATAAACGGTACGCGCAGCATGGTACCTCCATCGTTCTCGTCGATAACCTCAAGCACATAGTTGCCGCTCATCTTCAGTCGGCACTTGTCGTTGGGTATCTGCAAGCGGTAGTGGGTGTAGGGGATGATGGTATTGGTGGAGTGCTCGAAGTCGTCGATGGGATTGCCGCTGAATCCCTCCAGATAGTCGCTCTCGAACACATCTTCGGCTATCTCCCAGTCGGCCTCGCACTTGGTGATCTCGTAGACGTAGCGATGATAGTCGTGCGACAGTTCATCAAACGATATGTTGAGCACATCATCGCTGCCCAGTCGCATCACGGGTAGCGATGTCCAATTGTAATTGACTACGGCCTGCAGCGACTTGATATGCGAATCCAGAATCTGGTTGCTATAGCCACCCGCTAGCGCATATACGGCCGAGAGGCCCAACAGAGCACTGAGAAAAAACTTTTTCACCTTTTCACCCTTTCACCTTTTCACTTTTCACTCTTACCTCCGTCGTTCGGTGATGATTCCGTGGCGGTAGGCGTAGAGCAGTTCCTTAAGGTCGGCAATCTGCGAGCGTAGTTCCTCGCCCTTGTCGGTATCGGCCACCAGCATGCGATGGGCCGACATCTCAATAATCTGAGTGGTCGACTTGATATCGATCTCGCGCATGATGGCATCGCGGGCCGAGGTGAACGGCTCGTGCTGAACCAGCTGGAATCCGCGCGAGTGATACACCAGCGTGTAGCCGGCAATACCCGTCTCGTGATGATAGGCCTCAGAGAATCCTCCGTCTATCACCATCAGTTTGCCGCCTGCCTTGATGGGATTTTCGCCGCTGCCAGCATGTACGGGCACGTGGCCATTGATGATGTGACGCGCCTGACCCTTCACCCCGAAGGCATCCAGTATGCGGTCGCAAACCTCGGCCGAGTCGCGCAACTTGAAGTAGTTGCCCTTCTCCTCCTTGTAGGTCGCCTTGTCCTCAAGGAAGTAGCGCTCGAAGGTGGCCATCTTCGACTTGCAGAACAGTGGCGACTCCTTGCCGCACCACAGGTAGAGGAAGTAGTCGCGGGCGTAGTCCCTGTCGACAGAGTCGGTCTGGAATGCCTCGCGTATCATCATGCCGATGTTGTGCATCAGGTCTTTGCCCGAATAGCTGCGGCCAGGATATATCTCGACCTCCTTGAGCGAGCCGTCGTCGTTGAGCGGGATGGCTGCGTGGAACAGCAGGTTGCTATTGCTGATGGTGTACATACATCCGTGTGAAAGCAGCGTGCGTATGTGCTTGTGCAACTTCTCGCTGATGCGGAACGAGTGGTGCAGCTTGTGCATCAGGTCGCTCTCTTCGGCTGTCATGCGGTTGGGCTCGGCTGGGTCGACGGTGGGGAAGTTGCAACTCTTCATCTTATACTGCTTACCATCGATGGTGCACAGATGCTTGTCGTAGTCGATAGCGCTGAGCATACAGCGATCGGCCATCTGCCACTCAGGATGGCGGAGGAAGATTTCGGCCTCGGTCTTAAACTGCAAAACGGCGATGGCCTTGTGCATCTTGGCCGTGAGCTGTTGTGTCTTATCGTCCATAGTGTTGCCTGGCATCAGCTTGGGCATAAACTCCAGGCATGGGTCGTTGCCATACACGTCGAGTGCGAATGTGGCCAGTGGCACCAGATTGATGCCATACTCCTCGATGGTAGTGAGGTTGGCATAGCGCAGGCAGAGGCGCAGAACGTTGCATATACATGCATCGTTGCCTGCCGAAGCACCCATCCAGAGCACATCGTGATTGCCCCATTGTATGTCCCACGAGTGATACTGGCGCAGGGTGTCCATGATGATGTGTGCACCTGGGCCGCGATCGTAGATGTCGCCCAGAATGTGCAGTTGGTCGATGGCCAGACGCTGGATGACGTTGCAGATGGCGCAGATGAAATCGTCGGCACGACCTGTAGATATGATGGTGTTGACAATCACGCTTACGTAGGCTGCCTTGTCGTTGTCGCTCAGACTCTCGTGTAGCAGTTCCTCGATGATGTAAGAGAAATCGGGTGGGAGCGACTTGCGCACCTTAGAGCGGGTGTACTTGCTGCTCACGTCGCGACACACTTTTACCAGTTGGTGGATGGTGATACGATACCAGTCTTCGATATCCTTCTCCTGAGCCTTGATGAGTTCAAGTTTCTCCTCAGGATAGTAGATGAGCGTGCAGAGTTCCTTCTTCTCGCTCTCGCGTATATCGTTGCCAAACAGCTCGTTCACCTTACGCTTGATGTTGCCCGAGGCATTCTTCAGTATATGGCGGAAAGCCTCGCTCTCGCCGTGGATATCGGCCAGAAAGTGCTCGGTGCCCTTGGGTAGTGCCATGATAGCCTCGAGGTTTATTATCTCAGTCGAGGCATCCGCAATAGTGGGAAACGACTGAGATAGCAGCTGCAGATAGTGCAGATCGGCGTCATTGTTTGTGAGATGTGTCATATCTTCAGGTGGTTTTTTAGATTGTTACGAAGCTTTTCGGTTGTTTTGTCGTTGAGTGGGGAAATGGGCATGTAGCCCTCGTCGAGCAGTGTAGTCTCGCTGAGCACCTGTATCAGGCGTGCGGCGTTCTTGGTGAGGTTGGCCTCTTCCAACTGCTCGGATAGTTTGTCGTCGTTTACGTTGTCGCGATACAGTTCGCGTGTCAGTTCGATTACCCCTAGCAGGGTTGGCGATTTGATCATCTGGCGTATGATGCGCATCAGGTAGTCGGTCTGGTCGCCCTGATAGTCGCCCACAATCTCCTTTATCGGTCTGGGGCGAGTGTAGCTGTTGGGGTAGTAGGCTGCAATCCTGGTTGTGTCGATGAGTGGGGCCGATAGTCCCAACTTGCGGATTCCGTAGTCGATATAGTTCACGATATTCTCGTGTTCGGCAAATATCAGCAGCTTTCGCCACTCGATGAGTCGCGGGTCGAACGATTCGGGCGCAACCCATCGTTTGTCGCCCATGATGCCCACCTTGATTATCGCGCGCAGGGCTGCCAGCGTGTTGTCGTCCATCTGTTCCAGCGTGTTCGAGTCGAGCACCTTCTGGTATATGGCAAACGTCTGCGAAGCCATCTCTGCGGGGGTGATGGTGTTGGTGGTTACGGCATTGCGTATCTCCTCGATACGCGGGTTCCAACCAAGTTTCTGGAATGATGATGACTCCATCTTGCCGAATGTGATGATGGAGTAGGCACTTTGGATAAAGTCGCGCTGGTATAGCAGCATGGCTGCACGCTGCTGTGGCGGCAGCTGTTCGAGTGCAAATGGTTGCAGTTGTCCGTGCAGAGTCAGCACGTAGCGTATATTCCGCTTCTGTGCACATCGCAGAGCCTTAGTCTGCACCATCTGGTTCACTCCGTGCACGTGGATTATGTCAGCCTGCATGTCGCGAGCCTGCTGGTAGAACGACTTTGCGTTGTCGGCCACCTGTACGTTGGCGCTCTGTCGCAATCCCTCTACCAGCAGCTGCACATGCTTGTGTATCAGCTCATTGTTCTTTGAGTAGATATGTAATATATTCATAATGGCTGAACAGATTCTTCCAGAATACACGCCAGCGCATGGCTTGACGAGCAAAGAACGACGGACGGAGTTCGAAGTACTTCAGCATATCGACGGCTACCGATTTCTTTATGATGATAAAGTCGTAGCGGCCCCAGCGATAGTGGTGACGCTTGCGGTTACGCACCTTCTGCAGTTTGCACTCTATGTGGGTGATGTGGTCCTTGGCGTCGTCTACATCATAGAATGCCTGCAGCTTGATGCCCTTCTTGGTGAGATAGCCCAGTGTCATGTCGGCTGTATCGTCGATGCTATCGTTGATGGCCTGCAACACATCGTTGTCTGCGGGCGAATGACTGGGGTTGTTGAATATTATCCAGTCGTTCTTAGCCGCCTTGATGCCGATGTTGTAAGCCTGCTTCTTGCTCAAGGCATATCCTTCCGATTTGGGCAGGAAGGTGGTATAGAGTTTGGGGTAATCGTTTTTGAGAAGCTTCAGTACGTCTGGAGTCTCGTCAGTTGAAGACTCGTCGACCACAATAACCTCGTAGCCAGGTTCGTACTGCTGAGATAGGAATGCCGTAAGGTTTTCCTTCAGCTCGTACGCCTGGTCATATACGGCCATGATGATAGAGAATCTCCGTTCGTTTGTACTCATTCTTTAATTCTTCAATTATCAATTGTAAATTGTCAATTATCAATTATTTACAGTTCGTCGCTCATATAGCCCTTGGGCAGTCGGCGGCAGTTGTATTGCGATGCCATGATCTCGCCATATGCACCGGCCGATCGGATGGCCAGCAGGTCGCCGCGCTTAGCCTTGTTCAGGTCAATCTGCTTGGCAAACACATCGGTGCTCTCGCAGATAGGACCAACCACGTCGTAGGCCTCGGGGGCTTCGTCGCTGCTGATGTTCTCGATCTTGTGGTAAGCCTGATATAGTGCGGGACGAATCAGGTCGGTAAATCCGGCATCTACGATGGCAAACTTCTTCACAGCACCCTCCTTTATATATAAGGTACGTGTGATGAGGCTTCCGCACTGGGCTACAACGGCACGACCAAGCTCGAAGTGCAGAGTCTGTCCTGGCTCCAACTTAAGCTTCTTGGCATAGGTGTCGAAGTAAGCCTTGAAGTCGGGGATGGGCACGCGGTTGGGGTGCTCGTAGTCTATACCCAATCCGCCACCCACGTTGATGTGCTCTACGCGGATGCGATGACTGATAAGCTCCTGTTGCAGTTCGTTCACGCGATTGCACAGAGCCTCGAAGTCGCCCATATCCAGTATCTGCGATCCGATGTGGAAGTGCAGACCCACAAACTTCACGTTCTGCATCTCTTCGGCTTTGCGTATCACCGTCACCATATCGCGCATGGCGATACCAAACTTGTTCTCGGCCAGTCCGGTGGTGATGTTGGCGTGAGTGTGTGCGCCTACGTTTGGATTCAGACGGAAAGCCACACGAGCCACCTTGCCCTTAGCAGCAGCAAGTTCGTTGATAACCTCTAGCTCGGGTATGCTCTCCACGTTGAAGCAGAAGATGTCGTTGTCGAGTCCGAGATTAATCTCCCAGTCGCTCTTACCCACACCTGCATACACAATCTTATTGTTTGGGAATCCTGCTTTGATAGATGCCTCAACCTCGCCGCCGCTCACACAGTCGGCGCCAAGTCCAGCCTCGCGGATAATGCGGAGGATGCGTGGATTAGCATTAGCCTTTACGGCATAATGAACCACAAATCCTTCGTGTTTGCCCGCCTCGTCGTTAATCTCCTTGAGAGTGCGACGCAGTAGTTCTGTGTCGTAATAGTAGAAAGGTGTCTCTACCTCGCTGAACCTCTCTACTGGGAATATTCCTTTAGCCATTGTCTTGTTTGTCTCTCTCTAAATTCTTAATTCTTAACTCTTAATTCTTAACTCTTAACTATTAAAAATTGTATCACTAAGCTTCTGCAGAGCGCGCTTCTTGTCCTCCTCGCGGATCAGGAACGAGATGTTGTAGTTCGATCCACCGTAGCTTACCATGCGTACAGGGATATCCTTCAGAGCGTCGAGTGCAATGGTCTCGAAACCTACGTTGCTCCAGTCCAGGTCGCCCACTACGCAGATGATACACATGTTGGTGTCTACTGTTACTGTTCCGTACTTCTTCAGCTCGTCAACTATCTCGCCCAGGTGTGCAGAGTTGTCGATACTCATCGATACACCAACCTCGGATGTGCAAACCATGTCGATAGGAGTCTGGTAGCTCTCGAATATCTCGAACACCTTGCGCAGGAATCCTGTAGCCAGCAGCATGCGGCTCGACTTGATCTTGATAGCAGTGATGTTGTCCTTAGCTGCGATGGCCTTAATCTTGCCATACTCAGTCTTGTTGCTGATGGTAGTACCCTCGGCATCAGGATCCATAGTGTTGAGCAAGCGAACGGGGATACCGGCATACTTGGCTGGCTGAACGCATGTTGGGTGCAGAATCTTAGCACCGAAGTAAGCCAACTCGGCAGCCTCCTCAAAGTGGAGCTGGTGCACGGGCTCTGTGCCATCAACCACACGTGGGTCGTTGTTGTGCATACCGTCGATGTCGGTCCAGATCTGAATCTCGTCGGCAGCGATAGCGGCACCAATCAGCGAAGCTGTGTAGTCGCTACCTCCACGCTGAAGGTTGTCAATCTCGCCATAAGCGTTGCGGCAGATGAATCCCTGAGTAAGATAAACCTGTGCACCCTCGTTCTCCTTCATCAGAACGGCCAGCTTCTCCTTGATATACACTGGATCGGGCTCGGCGTTCTTATCGGTACGCATAAAGTCGAGAGCGTTGAGCAGTACGGCCTTGATACCTATCTCGTTCATGTAGTTTACCACCATGTTGGTCGAGATAATCTCACCCTGAGCAACGATGCTCTTCTCCTCGAAGCTGGTGAACAGCTCCTTGGTGAACGAACGCAGGTAGTCGAACTCGCCTTTCAGGAACTCGCGTGTTGCGGCCTTGGTCTCAGGCTTGGTGTACAGCTCGTCTACGTGCTTGTCGTACTTCTGCTCCAGACGGTTGATAACCTCGTTAGCGCCATCGGGGTTCTTCTTATAGAGATAGTCTGAAATCTCTACAAGACTGTTTGTGGTGCCCGACATAGCTGAAAGCACTACGAACACTGGTTCGTTAAACTTGGTAACAAGTGCTGTTACCTCCTTCATTCTCTCTGGGGTGCCGACGGATGTACCGCCGAATTTCATAACTTTCATAAGCCTTATATTTATTTTCTCTTAATTCTCAATTATCAATTCTCAATTGTCAATTATCTCAAACCTTTGGTTTGACAATCACTTGCTCCATCTTGCCGTCCAGACACTGGAACGCCTTGCCAGGATACTTGTTTACCAGTCCGATGTTGTGGGTCGACATGATTACAGCCGTACCCTTCTCAGCTATGCTCTTAAGCAGTTGCATGATGTTGTCAGCGGTGTCCTTGTCCAGATTGCCAGTAGGCTCGTCGGCGATGATGAGCTGAGGATTGTTAAGGATGGCACGAGCGATGGCTACACGCTGCTGTTCGCCACCCGAAAGCTCATTGGGCATGTTGTCCTTCTTGTTGGCCAGACCCACCATTTCCAGAACCTCGTCGATACGTTGCTCTCTGCGTTCCTTAATACGCCATCCTGTGGCCTTAAGCACAAAGTCGAGGTTGCGATGAACGGTGCGGTCGCCCAGCAACTGGAAGTCCTGGAACACTACGCCAACCTCGCGTCGCAATCCAGGAATCTCCTTGCGTCGGATGGTCAACAGGTCGCGATCCAGCACTATAGCCTCGTCGGCCTCATCCACGTCGAGTTCGCAATAAAGTGTCTCCAGCAGCGAGCTCTTTCCCGAGCCCACGCGACCTATGATGTAGACGAAGTCGCCTTCTTCTACCTCCAGGTTCACTCCCTCCAGGATTTTCTCACCCGAGTGCTGGTACACGTTTACATTCTTATAACTTATCAGCATAACTAATGCTTAATGTTTAATCTTTAATGTTTAATGTTACTTCATTTTGCCTGCGGCTTTGGCCTCGCGGCGTTGTTTGTCCCAGTTTGGGTCGTGACGCTTGTGCAGTTCGTCGGCCACTTGCTCTATGCGCAGCCCCTTGCTTGTAAGTAGCACGGTAAGGTGATACAGCAGGTCGCTGGCCTCGTAAATCAGATGCTCTTTTGTGCCGTTGGTGGCCTCGATAACTGTTTCGAGAGCCTCTTCGCCCACCTTCTGGGCTATCTTGTTGATACCGTCCTTAAACAGCTTGGTGGTATAGCTACCCTCGGGCATCTGCTCGTAGCGCAGGTTGATAAAGTCCTGCAGCTCGCTCAGAAATGTCACTCCGCTATTGTTCTCCTCGCCCCAGCAGGTGTCGGTACCAGTGTGGCAGGTTGGTCCGTCGGGAGTGGCCTTTACCAGCAGTGTGTCGTTGTCGCAGTCCACCATTATGTCAACCAGATGCAGGAAGTTTCCACTGGTTTCGCCCTTGGTCCAAAGGCAGTTACGACTACGACTCCAGAAGGTAACCTTGTGGGTCTTGATGGTCTTTTCGTAGGCTTCCTCGTTCATGTAGCCAAGCATCAGTACGTTCTTGGTCTTGGCATCCTGTATGATAGCGGGAACAAGTCCACCGCTCTTTTCAAAATCTATCTTCATTTCTATAATTTGTTTTTTCCTACGGATTATACGAATTTTTTTCTGCCTTTGGATCACGGTGGATAATTAAATCTGTAAAATCCGTAAAATCCGTAGGCCTTTATATTTATACTCTCACGTTTATTCCCTCATCTTTGAGATAGTGTTTCAACTCTGGGATGGGGATTTCGCCGAAGTGGAACACGCTGGCGGCCAGGGCAGCATCAGAATGGCCCTCGATGAATGTGTCGCGGAAGTGCTCCTTCTTGCCCGCACCACCGCTGGCGATGATGGGGATCGACAGGTTGTCGGCTAGCTCGCGCAGAGCCTCGTTGGCATATCCGTTTTTCACTCCGTCGTGGTCCATCGATGTGAACAGTATTTCGCCTGCTCCTCGCTCCTGAGCCTCGTGAGCCCACTCAAACAGTCCACGCTCAGTGCGCTCGCGACCACCCTTAAGGTAGCAATGCCAACCATCGGCATCGTATCTCGCATCAATCGCACACACGCACACCTGCGAACCAAAGCGGTTAGTTATCTCGTCGATAAGTTCTGGTCGGCGTATGGCAGCACTGTTCACGCTCACCTTGTCGGCACCGGCATATAGCAGTCGTTCCACATCGGCCAGTTCGTTGATACCACCACCCACGGTGAAGGGGATGTTTATCTCCTGAGCCACACGCGTAACCATATCGGTAAACGTCTTGCGGCCCTCGAAGCTGGCGGTGATGTCGAGAAAGCATAGTTCGTCGGCACCTTGCTCGCTGTAGGCCTTACCCAGAGCCACTGGGTCGCCCGCCGAGCGTAGGTTTACGAAATTGGTGCCCTTTACGGTCTCACCGTCCTTCACGTCCAGACAGGGTATTATTCTCTTAGCTAGTCCCATCGTTACTTATGATTTGCTATGTACGACAATTCTTTCAGTGCAATCTTCTCCTCGTAGATGGCCTTGCCGAACACTACGGCTGGAACTCCTGCATTCTCGAGTTTTCTGATATCGTTCATCGACGATACGCCTCCGCTGGCTATCAGGTACAGATCGGGATACTTGTCGAGCACACGTTTGTACAGGTCGATGGCAGGTCCGCCCAGCGTACCGTCCTTTGATATCTCAGTACAGAGCACCATTCTCACTCCGGCTTCGATATACTTCTGCAGGAATGGCAACAGGTCTTCGTCAGAGTCCTCTTTCCATCCGTTGATGCTTATCTTTCCGTTGCGCACGTCGGCACCCAGAATCATGCGATCGGGACCGTATTTCTGTAGCCACCATGTAAACAGCTGTGGGTTGGTTACGGCCACAGAGCCGATGGTCACCATTTGCGCTCCCGATTCAAATGCTATATCGATATCCTCGTGCGACTTAATGCCACCTCCGAAGTCGATTTCCAGATTGGTCTCGGCCGCAATCTGTTTCAGCACATGGTTGTTAACTATATGCTTGCTCTTGGCTCCGTCCAGGTCTACCATGTGCAGACGCTTTATGCCTGCTTTCTCAAACTCGCGTGCCATTTGCAGCGGGTCGCCGTAAACTGTCTTCTGGTCGTAATCGCCTTTGGTCAAGCGTACGCACTGACCTCCGATGATGTCGATGGCGGGTATAAGTTCTATCATAGGTCTATAAAGTTTTTGATTATCTGTTCGCCCACCTTACCACTCTTTTCGGGGTGGAACTGGCAGGTATAGAAATTATCACGGTGCATAGATGCCGAGTAGGGCAGGATATAGTCGGCCGTAGCGATGGTATCCTGACATACTGGCACATAATAAGAGTGAACGAAGTATACGTAGTCGCCCTCGTTGAGGCCATTGTACAATGGTGATTTCAAACTGTGCAACTCGTTCCATCCCATGCATGGCACTTTGTCCTCGTGTCGCTCGGGCATGAAACGCTTCACTTCGGCATCGAATATTCCGATGCAGTCGGTGTTACCCTCTTCAGAGTGTCGGCATAGCAACTGCTGACCTACGCAGATGCCGAATACGGGCTGCTTCAGGTCGCTTATCACCTGGTCTAGTTTCCGTGCCCTCAGGTAGTCCATCGCCTCACCAGCGTGACCTTGTCCAGGAAACAGCACCTTGTCGGCCTTCATCAGTAGCTCGGCATCGTCAGTCAGCAGAGGGTCAATGCCCAGTCGCTTCAGTGCGTTCACCACCGAATAGATATTTCCCGCGTTGTATTTTACTATTGCTACTTGCATTAATATTTTTGTTTTACCTACGGATTATACGGATTATACTGATTTTTTGCCTTTGGATTAACGGTTATCTAGATAATTTAATCTGTAAAATCCGTAAAATCCGTAGGCCATATCTTTATTACGAGAATATGATAGTCTTATTCTTGTAGGTGAGAATTTTGCGCTGGATGTGCTTGCTCACAGCGTGGCTCAGCACAATCTTCTCCAGGTCCTTACCCTTCAGTACCAGGCTCTCAGGGGTGTCCTTGTGGGTGATGCGTGTCACATCCTGCTCGATGATTGGTCCTGCATCCAGCTCGGCTGTCACGTAGTGACTGGTAGCGCCGATAATCTTCACACCTCGCTCGTAGGCCTGATGATAAGGCTTTGCGCCGATAAATGCCGGCAGGAACGAGTGGTGTATGTTGATAATATGATGCGGATACTCGGCTATCATCTCGTCGCTGATTATCTGCATATAGCGGGCCAGCACTATGAACGAGATATCCTCCTTCTTCAGCAGTTCCATCTCGGCCTTTTCTACCTCATCCTTGTTGCTGTGGTCCTTCTTGATACTCCACACGTAGTAAGGTATACCAAACTGTTCGGCCACATAGCGCAGATCCTCATGGTTCGACACGATACAAGGTATGTCACAATTAAACTCGCCTGCCTTCCAGCGTGCCAGCAAGTCGTACAGACAGTGACTCATCTTGCTCACGAATATAGCCATGCGTGGACGCTTGTCGCTGTAGTACAAGCTGAACTTCATCTGGTATCGATGAGCATAGAGCGTGGTGATATAATCGTAGATCTTGTCGCGCGGAATCATGAAACCTTCAAGTTCCCATTCTATACGCATAAAAAACATTCCCTCAACCTTGTCTACATACTGGTCAAGGTAAACAATGTTACCCTTGTTATCCGTGATAAACTTGGTAACTTCCGAAATAATTCCCTGCTGATCAGGGCAGTGCAATAGCAGAATTGCTGTCGTTTCCATCTCTTCTTATCTATTTACCTATAATTTCAAGGCGCAAAGATACAAAAAAAGAATGTAAAATTGCACAGATTCGGAAAAAAGTGCTAATTTTGCAGCCGAAAACTTGAGAATTTGCATATTTATGGAATATATGTCACAAGAGGGCTGGGATAAGCTCGTCAACGAACTGAAGCATTTAGAGAGTGTTGAACTGCCTGCATGTAAGGATGCTATCTCTGAGGCTCGCGACAAGGGCGACCTGAGCGAGAACTTCGAGTATCATGCTGCCAAGCGCGAGCAGGGCCGACTGCTGGGCCGTATCAGTTTCCTGCAGAAAGTGCTCGAGAATGCACGTGTCATCGATACCGAACTTCTGGGTAAAGACTGCGTAGGATTGCTCAGTAAGGTAGAGATGACCAATTTATCCAACAATGCCAAGATGACCTATACCATCGCCAGTCCCCACGAAGCAAATCTGCGTGAGGGTAAGATCAGTATTAAGTCGCCTATTGCTCAGGCCTTGCTAAATAAGAAGGTTGGTGATGTGGTAGAGGTACGCGTGCCGGCAGGTATGGTAAAACTCAGGATAGAAAGTATAACACTATAACTAATTAGAGTAAAATTATGAACAAAATTGTATTTATTACAGGTGCTACCAGCGGTATTGGTCTGGGTTGCGCCCGCAAGTTTGCTGCCAATGGCGACAAGTTGATTCTTACAGGTCGTAACGCCTCCCGTCTGAGCGAGATTTCAAGCGAGCTCAAGGCTCAGGGCACAGAGGTCGTAACACTTAATTTCGATGTGCGCGATCGCGAGGCTGCTCAGAAGGCTATTGAAAGTCTGCCTGCTGAGTGGACCAAGATAGACGTGCTGGTAAACAATGCCGGACTGGCACTTGGACTGGAGCCAGAGTACGAGGGCGACTTCAATGATTGGGATGGTATGATCGATACCAACATCAAGGGCCTGCTCACTATGACCCGACTGATTGTTCCTGGAATGATAGAGCGCAACAGCGGACACATTATTAATATAGGTTCGGTGGCTGGTGATGCAGCTTATGCCGGCGGCAATGTGTATTGCGCCACTAAGGCCGCTGTCAAGGCCCTGAGCGATGGCTTGCGCATCGATGTAGCTAATACCTCCGTTCGTGTTACCAACCTAAAGCCTGGACTCGTAGAGACCAACTTCAGCAACGTTCGTTTCCATGGCGACACCGATCGTGCAGCTAAGCTCTATCAGGGCATCAAGCCACTCACAGGCGACGATATCGCCGATGTAGCCGTTTATGCTGCCAATGCTCCTGCCCACGTACAGATAGCCGAGGTGCTCATCCTGGCCACACATCAGGCTAGTGGTAGCGTCATCGTAAGGAAATAATCGGAATTAACGTTATTTAAACGTTTTCGATACAAGATGTCGGCGTCTATTGCATTTATGGGGTGTATATAACATTAAAAATATAAGTATTAAGATGAAAACAATTCGTATTTTTACCATTGCCAGCCTGCTGGCAGCAGTGTCTCTCACGTCATGTCTTAAGGATAACGACAGCTCTACAACCGGTCTGTCAAAAGCCGAGAAAGAATATTGTGCTAGTCTCGTTAAGGGCAACTACACCGGCAACCTCATCTATGCGGCCCAGAATATTCAGAACGTTAATGATGTCACCGATACGCTCGCTATCTCATGGAGTATCAACTCTGATAGCACGCTGACCATCCACAATTTTCCATCACATCTGTTGGCCGAGAATATCTCTGACAAGACACTTAAGGAGGCCATTGCCAATGCACCCGATCCAGATATCGACTGTCTCATTGGATTTATTACCACCAATCCTGTTCAGTGGCTCATCAATCCCACATCGCCTTGCTATACATTACAGTTTGACGGCGCTGAGCACAAGTTTTATGTAGCATTCTATGCTAACAGCACCAGTTCGTTTGGTCGCTACACCTCTAGCACCAAGAAGATTGAGATGCAGATAGTAGAGGGTGCCATCTTTATGGATAAAAACGAAACAGCCTATCTTACTCAGGCAACCCCATTCGTTTTGGAAACCAAATAGATAGTAAAAACATCATAAATAAGGCATTTCTCAAAGAAAATGCCTTATTTTTTTGCTCTTATAGAAATATTTTCCTACCTTTGTGCCCGATATAATTATTTTTTAATCAATTCAACCCCAAAATTACTAAAAAAAACTATGAGTGAAGAGATTTTGAATCAGGCTCCAGCAGGACTGGAGGTTACTGAGAGTGCAAGGCTCGATTTGCTGTCAGCAGCTAAGTGGGCCAAGTTTTTGTGTATCGTAGGATGCGTCTGTGTGTGTCTTATGTTGCTGTTCGGCATTCTGATGATGGTCTTTGGTGCCGCCCTGACTCAGTACATGGGCGATTCGCCACTTGGCGGAGCTATGGGATTGTTGTATGTGATCTTTGCCGCTCTCTACATCTATCCTCTCATCAAGGGATTCCAGTTTGCTAATGGTGCTAAGGCCGCTTGCCTTACAGGCGATTCTGCCCAGTTGGCACGTAGCTTCTCTGGTCTGCGTTCGGTATTGGTATTCTCAGGTATCATTACCATCATCTTTCTGGTCATCTACGCATTTGTACTTATTCTTGGCGTAGGTATCGGAGCCGCTGCAGTTGCTGCAGCTGCATAATTCCAGCTGTAGGATAAAAAAACAGATGGCTGAGTCCGCATACGGAACTCAGCCATCTTTGCTTTAGCTTCTTAAGGTTAATTAGAAGTTGTAGTAGAAACCAAAGCTCAGGTCGCTACCATCCAGATTGAAACCGAATGTGTTGACAGCATCGCCGCCATTGTCTGACTTGTAGTTGTTCCAACCCAAGAAACCAGCGTGAGCTACAAAGCTAAACTTTTCGTTCAGGGTAACTGCTACACCTGGCTTCAAACCAATAGCCAGCTCTTTTACTGTGTTGTCGTTTCTGTCGCTGTAGTTGTACTCCAGACCACCGTCAACAAACAGATTTACTTTGTCGAACTTAGCGAAAGTGTAACGAGCGTAAGGATTAATAGTGTAATTCTTAATCTTAGAAGTAACGTCGTTGTTATTAACCTTTACAGTGGTCTTGTTCTCGCCGTAACCGAAAGCGATACCCAGTGCCCAGCTATCGTTCAGATTGTAACCAATCTCAGGCATCAGCTTGATAGTAGTGTTAGTGTTGTCGTTCTGTTTTGCTGACTGCAGACCGATTCCACCACCGATATAAACCTGAGCGTCCATTGTTGCAGCTACACATACTGCTGCGAGTGTCATAAAAAACTTTTTCATTTTTTCTTCTTTTTTAAAATTAAACATAAACACTTGACCTCCCAAAGGGCCGCGTGTCGTTATTCAAATCCGGCTGCAAAGATACGGCGAAAACCTGAAACTTAATATCAAGTTTTCCGAAAAACTGCAATTTCTAACGATATTTTTGATGAAAATCACGAAAAATGCCCCAAAATGCAAAAAAATCTTTATTTTTGCTGCATTTCTGTATCATCCTCATTGTTAGGTGCTTCTGTGTGCTCATGCTCGGCCATGCTTATAGCCTCTTCGTAGCCCGTCAGAGCTGAAAAGGGTGCAAACTGGGCCGCACGTGCATACATCGACATCGGCTGGTGTCGCGATGAAACGTGATGTGGCAAATCTATTATATCGTCGTAATCCATTGTCAATCTTTAATCTTTAATGTTTAATCTTTAATGTACTACGCCTTGTGTCCTCCTATCTGTTGGTTGCGATCCTTGGCCGTGGCACCCTCGTCAAAGTTCAGACCTCTCAGTATGGCGTTCTTGCCGAATCGTTGTTTTATTCTTAGTTGCACCTCCTGCATGCGTCGCTCCTTGTCGGTGCGGGCTTGTTCTGCCTGCTTCTGCTTCTCCAGTGCCTCGTAGTCGGTAAACAGGTCAAGCTGTTGCGGAGCGTTGTCCTGTTGTATGGCTATCTGTTCTGGTATCACGTGGTTGGCCGTTATGTTCAGTCGGCGTATCAGCAAGTCTGGGTTTACATGCTTGTCGAATAGTTCGGCAGCAGCATCCATCATTCTGCTGGATAGCGATGTGGGGCGGTCAAAGTTGTACGTGCCGTGAGCGTGCTTGGGCACTGGCTTGCCATAGTAGTTGTTGGTTACCTCGCCGTGGTACTTGGCGCGTATTTCAGGTCGCGTCAGGCTCTCCACATCGTAGCCCACGGTCAGCACCAACTGGTCGGTCACCAGTCGTTTGCTCACCAGCTTCAGTGCCATTCCCTCGGCCATCTCGCGTATCACCACTCGTGCTTTCTTGGCTGTGTAGGGCTCCGTCAGCACCTGTCCGCTACTCAGCGAGTTAGTCTCCGGCCGATATGCCTTTACGGCTTCCATCGTGCATGGTTCCCATCCCCATGCGTGGTCTATCAGCAGCTCTGCATTCACGCCGAACATACGGTATAGCACATCTTCGTTCTGTAGCGATAGTCGCGCCAACTTACCCATAGTGTCAATGCCAGACACAGCCAGTTTCTCAGCTATGCCGCTACCCACGCGCCAGAACTTGGTTATCGGTCGATAGTCCCACAACTGTCGGCGATACTCCATCTCGTCCAGCTCAGCTATACGCACACCGTCCTTGTCGGCCGGCATCTTCTTGGCCACTATGTCCATGGCCACCTTAGCCAGATACATGTTGGTGCCTATGCCCGCTGTGGCCGTTATGCCCGTGGTGGCCAGCACGTCGCGTATCATCTTCATGGCCAGCTCGTGGGCCGTCATCTTATAGCTGCCCAGATAGGCTGTCACGTCCATAAACACCTCGTCGATAGAGTACACGTGTATGTCCTCTGGCGCTATGTATTTCAGATACGTGCGATACACCTGTGTGCTTACCTCTATGTAGTGGGCCATGCGTGGCGGAGCGATGATAAAGTCGACTCCGCGCGCCTTCTGATACACCTCAAACAGCCGTGCACGCCCGCCTATACCATACTCCTTGAGCGACGGCGAAACGGCCAGACAGATGGTCTTCTCCGTCCTACTGGCATCGGCCACCACCAGGTTTGTGGTCAGAGGGTCGAGCCCCCTGTCCACACACTCCACCGAAGCGTAAAACGACTTCAGGTCGATGGCTATATACGTTCGCTGTTGTTCAGGCATTATGTTTTACTGCTTTTTGTCTTTGGCTTGTTTGGCAAACTTAAACAGTTCCAGTGGCAGATGGCAGTATCCGTCAGGGTTCTTGTCCAGATAGTCCTGATGATACTCCTCGGCTGTGTAGAAGTTCTTCAGTGGCAGTTTCTCTACGGCCAGAGGCTCATCGTAGTGCTTCTGCTCGTCGGCAAACACCTCGTTGATAGTGGTCAGATCAGCCTCGTCGGTATAGTACACACCAGTGCGATAGCGAGTGCCCTCGTCGTGTCCCTGCTTGTTCAGACTTGTTGGGTCGATAGCCTTGAAAAACATCTGCAGCAGAAACTTCAGACTGGCCACCTCAGGGTCGTACTTCACCAGCACAGTCTCTGCATAGCCAGTCTGGTCGGTATACACCTCTTTATATGTAGGGTTCTCGGTATTGCCGTTGGCAAATCCCACCTCAGTCTCTGTTACACCCTCAATCTGTTTGAAGAAATGCTCTGTACCCCAGAAGCATCCTCCTGCTAAGTAAATCTCTTTAGTTTTCATAATTTCTTTTTTTCTTTGTAATTATATTATTTATGTACAAATCCTTTGGTTCTCCACTTGCCCGAGTGCCATCGGCGCATCAGTATCACGCCACGTATGTTCTCGTCGAGCGCAAATCCTATCCACATGCCCACCAGTCCGTATCCCAGCGGTATGCCGATCACGTAGCTCAGTCCCACGGCCACACTCCACTGGAATATCACTCCGACAACAAACGGGTATACCGTGTCGCCTGTGGCTCTCAGGGTGCTGCCGGCAAATATGTTGGCCGTGCGACCAATCTCCAGGAACCAGTCTATCACCAGTATCCACACGCCCATGACTATTATCTCCTGATTATCGGTGAATGCGCTTAGCAGACTGCGGCCTGTGAGTGCCAGTAGGGCCGATCCCGTCAGTGTGATTATCATCGCCCATCGGAAAAAGTAATTGCCCAGCACAAATGCCGCCTGGTGCCGCTGCTGGCCCACCAGATGCCCCACCAGTATGTCGCCACCCTGGGTGATGCTCACGCAGAACAGATACACAAACATTATCATGTTGTAGCAATATGTACGCGTGGCCAGAGCCTCGTTGCTTATCTTGTTGATGAAGTAGGTGATTACCACCTGCGACAAGCTGTAGCTGATGTTCTCGCTCATGGCCGGTATGCCTATCTTGAGCAGATTGCGCAACTCCTGCCAGGGCATGGGGCGGAAGTAGCTCAGCGGGAATCGCGGTATGTGCACACGGAAGTGTATTGCCCCCAGCAGCACCATCGACACTCCTCGGCTTATGGCCGTTGCTATCGCAGCACCCTCAACACCCAGTTGCGGGCATCCCCATCGACCGAATATCAGAGCGTAGTTACCCACTATGTTCAGCACGTTTACTATACCCGTCACCACCATCGGATACACCACCTTGTCGGCGCTACGTAGCGATGCTGAGAACGTGAGCGATATGGCCTGGAAGAACGATAGCGCACCGGTAATGCGCAGATACACCAGTCCGTCGGCCATCAGTTCTGGGCGCAGTCCCATCAGGTGTAGCAGCTGTTCAGCGTATAGAAAGAGTAGGGCGCTCACCGTCAGTCCCAGTGCCATGTTCACCACCAGCGCCATGCCCACCACCTGTACCAGTCGCTTGCGCAGACCGGCGCCTATGTATTGTGCACAGAGTATGGCCGCACCCATCGAGAAGAACTGGTAGACCAGGAATACCAGCGATATCAGCTGATTGTCCAGTCCCACCGCTGCCACACTGTTGTCGCTATAGCGACTAAGCATCACAGTGTCCACTGCACCTAGTAGCATCACTAGTGCAATCTCGATAAACACGGGTACTGTTATTACTTTAAGTTGTCGTTTAAGTGACTGGTCGGCCATATATACTCCTAATCTCTTTCTTTTTCCTTTTTCTAAAACAGGTTGCAAAGTTACAAAAAAATCTGTAATTTTGGACTGTTTATAATAAAAAAACTTGTATCTTTCAAAAATCGTTGTATCTTTGCGGTAGATTATAATGATTATAATATGTGTAAAATTATTCTTCTTTTTTGCTTGTAAATCAAAAACTTTTTGTATTTTTGTCGGCAGAAACCTATTACAATAATATTAACCCAACGATAAAAGAATGAAAAAGTATTTTAACCTGATGCTCGCCGCCATCCTCGTTTGTGGCGCAAGTGTGTTCACATCGTGTACCAACAGTGACAATCCCGCACAGCCCGTTGAGCCCAATCTCAACGTGGCCGAGAAGATTATCGGCAAATGGATTACCGCCGAGAGTGACGGGGAGACCATGCCGACCAACGAGAAAGTCGTTCTCGATTTCGTCTCTACCACCGAGGCCTATGTGAGTCTTTCCATTCAGGATAGA
>JAEEGK010009618.1_pt1 | contig 22521 bp, 12 predicted proteins | sample 8958771 | NCBI WGS metagenome assembly JAEEGK01 (sample SAMN16246547, study PRJNA631951) | gut metagenome | biome: gut microbiome; feature: rumen; material: SC-attached | host: Bos | place: Iran: Karaj | collected 2018-10 | reverse complement strand
GGGATTGGGGATTGGGCCCAATCCCCAATCCCCAATCCCCCATCCCCAATCCCCAATCCCCCATTTCATTTTTTTTTAAAAAATTTTATAAATAATTTAATTTTTAATAATTATTTTTAATTTATTATGAATAAAATCATTTTTTTAATAAAAATTATTTTAAAATTATTATTAATAATAATTTCTATTTTTTTTAAATTCTAAATAAAAAAACAAAAATTAAAAAAATAAAAAATGAGCGACGAATCATTTTATTCATCAATGTCAAACTTACCAAAAAATAAATACAAACGAACATATTCAAATTTAAGTTTAATTTTCGAATCATTTAAAATATTAAAAATCGCAAATATCGAACATTTACCAAATTTAAAAGACATTCCAACAAATTTTTGGAAAAAAAAATCAATTTTATTCAATAATTTAAAAGAAAATTACCAAAAATTAAACGATTATGAAATAACATACATTTCATATGTTTTATTAGAAGAAATTGAATGTTCGCCTGAATATTTTTTAAACATTTTCGATGTGATGGAAAAAATTTTGAGTCATTTTCGCTATTCATTATTTATTTTACAAAATCAAATTAAACGAAATTTTAATAATAATTATTTCGATAGATTTTTAATAACGAAATTTAAATACGAAGAAATTTTTAATATAAAAAACGAAAACGAAAGAAGAAAATTAAAAATTGATAATAAATTTTTTTTTAATTATGGTCCAATTATTTGTAAATATAAAAATTGTACACATAAAAATGAATGTCCATTTTCACATAATTTTAAAGAAATTTTTTATCATCCTTTAATTTATAAAAAAATAAAATGTTCTTTATTTGATTCTTGTAAAGAAAAAAATTGTCCTTTTTTTCATTCAAAAAATGAAATGAATTGCGATTTAGATTTTGAAAATGATAAAAAAATTATTGATTTAATTAAAAATTTAAATTCGTATGAAATTAAAAATAATGAAATTATTAATGAAAGTTTTTTTTTCAGTTCTAATGAATTTAATCCTTTCACATATAAAAAAAAAAAATGTCCGTTTGGAAAAATTTGTAAATTAAATTTTTGTTTGAATTATCATAATTTATATGAAGATCGTATTAGAAATTTTGTTGTTTATGATAATATTTTATGCCCGAAAATATTTGAAAAAAATAAATTAAAAGAAAATCCAAATTGTAATGAAAAAGACAATTGCAAATTTTGTCATTCAATTTTTGAATTTAATTTTCATCCTAAAAATTATAAAAAAATAAAATGTGAAAATTTTAATAATTGTAAAAATCAAATTTTTTGCCCATTTTTACATCAAAATGAAAAAGAAATTTTTTATAATGAAAATAATAATGAAAATAATAATTTTAATAATGAAAATAATAATTTTAATAATGAAAATAATGAAAATAATAATGAAAATAATGAAAATAATAATAAAAATATTTTAATTTGTGATCCAGAAAAAATTTGTGGATTTTATATGAAAAAAATGAATGATTATTTTAATTTACAAAACAAAAAAATAAAAGAATTAACAAACGAAATAAAATTATTCATGTGTAGTCAATGTAGAAAGAAAAATTTCTTAATCGAAAAAAAAGATTTTGTAATAACAAAAACAAATAAATTTATATGTAAAAATTGTTTTGATGAATTAAAAAAAAAATACGAAGAAAATGAATTTAAATACGAAATTGATATTACAAAAACAAATTAAAAAAATAAATAAATTAATTTATTTATAAAAAATATTATTAATTTTTATTTATATAAAAAATACATAAAATACAAAATAATTTTAATTAATCATTAATATTATTCAATGTGTTATTTGAATTTAAAATATTTTTATTAATAATACTACTATTTAAACTTGAATTTTGACTTTTTTTACTTTCTGTTTCACTTTCTTTATTTAAAAAATATTCATATGAAAAATTAAACATTACTTTTAAATTATCATCTAAAGATGATTTTATTTCTTTTAATTGCTCATAATTTTTAACATTTTCATTAGAAATTAAAATATTATTATTATTATTATTTTCTGTGTTTAATATTTTATTATTATTATTATTTTTATTTTTATTTTCTAAAAGAAAATTATTATTAATAAAATTATTATTATTTATTTTAATGTTATTATTATTATTTGCTTTTAAATTTTTTATTTTTAAATTATTAATATTTAAATTGTGATTACTTTTTGCGTTTTTATTGTGTTCTTTTTTTAATGAATTTCTTGTTGTTCGACTTGATTTTATAATAGAATTGCTATTAATATTATTAATATTTATGTTATTTATATTATAACTATAATTATTACTATTTTTAAAATTATTATTATTATTATTTTTATTTAAATTTAAATTTATGCTTATTTGTTTTGTATTATTATTATTTTTTATTATATTTTTATTATTATTATTATTATTATTACTATCAAATTTTACAATTTCTTTATTAATTTTTTCAAATAATTTACTATTAAGAATATTTTTATTATTAACATTACTTATTTTTTTTTTAACAATTTTTTTATTTTTATTATTATTATTATTATTTTTTTCAGTTGGACTTCTGCTTTTCGAAGAATTTAAATTCGTTACGATTTTTGATTTAGAAAGCGTATACAAACTTCCTTGTTTATTTTTATTATTTTTTAGTGTATTATTATTATCAATAAATTCAACTTCATTACTAAAACTTTTAGAAATACTTTCTTTAATTTGATTAGAAATGCTTGATTTAAAATTAGAATCGAAGTTTTTAAAAAAATAAAAATTTTTAATTTCTTGATTTAAATTTAAAATGAAAAAATTTTTAATGTCTTTGTAAATTTCATTAGGCAAAATTTTTTTTAAATATAAAAATAAATTATCAATAATTTTTTCATAAATTTCAATATTAATTTTTTTATTTACATTAGAATTATTATTATTATTATTAGGAAATTTAATGTTATTTTTTATTATTCGACTTGAAAGTAATTCATCTTTGTTTTTTGAAGTGCTTTTTTCTTTGCTATGCGCAGAAGTTTTGTATTTTTTTCTGCTGGAATTAATTTTTTTTTCTTTGGATTTTGAATTATTTGTGTCTAAAATTAAATTATTTGAAAAATATGATTTACTATTTGTGTTTGGATTTGTGTTTTTTCGATATGAATTTATTTTAATATTCGATTTGTTGAAAGAAGAAATTTTGAGAGATTTCATAATGAAAAAATATTATTATTTAATTTATTTTTTTTTTTATTTTTTAAAAAAATATTTAAATTATTTTTTTTTAAATTTTATTATATAAATTAATTATTTAAAATTTATTATTTTTGAAATGAATTTTTATTAATTTTGTGTTTTAAATAAAACTTTTTTATTATTATTATTATAATTTTTTCTTTGAATATTTTTATTATTATTATTATTATTAAAATTTTTTTTATTTAAATTACTATTATTAAAATTTCTACTCGTTGATTCAATTTCATCGAAATTATTTTTTTTATTTATTTTATTATTATTATTTTTATTAGAATTTTTATTAGAATTTTTTTTATTTTTTTTACATTTCAGCCAAATTTTAATAAAAATCCAAATAAAAACAATTGCAATTAAAAAAAATGGTAATAATTTTAAAATAAAAGATAAAAAATTACTTTTTTTTTCATAATTTTCATTATTATTTTTTTTAATTGAAATATCACATTTATTAATAGAACCATCTTCATTAATTTTAATTTCCAAAGAAGTTGTAAAACCTTCATTACAAACACAAATAGAATTATCAATAAAATAACCATTAATGCAATTTATTTTTGGTACATTTAAATCTTCAAAATTTTCAGAATCATCAATAAAATTTTCAAACAAAAATCTTAAAATTTTCATAACAAAAAAATTTTTTAACTAAAAAAAAATTTTTAAGTTAAATTTATTTTTAATAAAAATATTATTATTATTTTTAATATAAAATTATTAATTATTATAAAATTAATTAAAACTCATAAAAAAAACCCTCTAAAATATAAATAAAATATAATTTTTAATAAAAAAAAATGATTGCCAATGATTTAAATTTTCTTGACTATCAAATTCAAACAGAAAAAAAACAAAATAAAAATAATTTTTATTCAAATTTATTAATTTCAGTTTCCTCATCTGAAAATCATAAAAATAACACACAAACAAACACTTTAAAAACAAATAAAAATTCTTTTTCAGAACATAAAAATTTTGTACCAAAACTTTTACCAAAAAAATCAAATATTATTCCATCGCCTTTAATTTTATCTTCTTCGAATTACAAAAAAAACAAAAAATTCGCCCGAAATCAAAAAATTCCTTTTATTTCTTTAGAAGAAAAAGCAAAAACAAGCTTCAATGAAGAAGAAAATAATCTTTCTATTATTTCAAATAGTAGCGATTTTAACGAAGATGAAAATGTTTTTAAAAAAATTAAAAATAGCATTGGTAGTAATGATGATACTTCATGCGATAGTGAACAAAATAAAAAAATTATTATGGATGGTTTACAAATTAATAATAAAAATTTTGAAAATAAAATTACAATTTTGAGTATTTTAGAAAAAATGAATTTTAATAAAAAAAAAAATAATTTTTTTGAAATGTAAAATATTATTTATTTGATTATGATTTATTTTTTATTTATATTTTTGTTGTATTTTATAGTTTATTATTAAATATTTTTTCATTTTTATGTTTTTATAATAATATTATTTTATTGAGTTTTTGTATGAGTTTTTATTTTATAAAATATCAAAAAAAAAATTAATTTTAACAAATATTATTTTTATAAAGTATAAAATAGATTTATTTTCTTTGATAAATTATTAATTATAAATTTATTAATTGATATTTAATTAATATAATAATAATATAAATTAATAATTATTTATTTTATTTATAAAATTAAAATATTATTTAATAATAATAAAAATAATAATAAATTAAAAATAACTTAAATGACAAATATTTATAATAAATATTATTTACGTCCAAACGGAACTTTAATAGGAAATTGGTATGAAGAACAATGTTTGCGTGATGAATTAAATAATTTACAACAAATAAATCCAAACAATAATAACAATAATAATAATAATAATAACAATTCATATAAAACATTTTTAAATAACAACAAAAACATAAATGAAAATAATTCTATTTCAAAAAACACTTTCGTTCGCACATTCGGAGACCGAACTGAAATTAACTATTCAACTTCAAATGGCGATTATGGCAATTTTCCTACGAATCAAAGAAATTATATGAATCGTTCGAAATCTTTTACTTATTCGAATATTATAAATTCAAATTATAATAATTCAAATAATAATAATTCAAATTCGTATATTAATAATATCAAATTAAATAAAAATAATAATAATAATAATAATAATTTTGTTTTAGATAAAAATTTTTATAATTCGAAAAATTACAATGAAATTAATTCATTTGAAAAATCAACCATTTCTATTAAAGATTCTTATGGTGGAAAAATAATAGAAAAATGTATTAATAAAGGTTGGTTAGGTTTAAGAAATTTAAAGAAATTTTTATCGGATTTTAGTATAAATAAAAGTAATTTTATTGATATTAACAACATTCAATTTTATTTCATTAATTATGGCATAAATTTATTAAAAGAAGATTTGTATTTTATTTTAGATAATTTCAGTGACAAAAAAACAATCGTTGATTATGTTAGTTTATTAAATTCTTGTATTTTCGTTGATGAAGATCGTTTTAAATTGATAGAAAATTTTATAAAAAAATTACATAATTTTAATTATAATCAAATTTTTAGTAAGAAATTTTTAATATCGAAAGTTAATGCGAAAATTCATCCTGAAGTTGTTTTTAATAAAAAGACTGAAAAAGAAGTTTTGAATGAATATTTAAATGCGTTTTATGAAAATGGTGAAAATGATTGTTTAATAAGCGACAATCAAATGATTCAATTAATGTGCGAAATTAGTGTTTGCGTTCCTGATGATCAATGTTTTAATCAAATTTTATTAAGTTTGTCATGTAATAATAAAATTAATAATAATAATAATTAATTTTTATTAAAATTATTTATTGTTTAATATTAATAAAAAAATTTCAGTTAATCGTAAAATTATAATATTTTTTTTTGTTTTTTTTGTTATTGATTTTATTAATGTGATTATGTTAATATTCACATCTAAATTTTTTGAAAGATTGTTTATTAAATAAAATAATTGTTTTTTATTTAATAAATTTAATGTGTTTTTGATGTAATTTTTAACTGAAAATTTACTTATTTTATTATTATTTAATAAATTTAATTTAATAAAATTTTCATTTTCATTTTCATTATTATTATTATTATTTTCAACACAAAAATTTTTAATTTTTTCATTATATTTTTTATTAAACATTTCTAAATCTTCCATTGCATCATCTGAAATACTAATATTCAAAAGAAAATTTTGAAGTTCATTCATAAAAAAAATTAAAAATAAAAAAATTAAAAATTAAATAAAAAATAAAAAAAAAAAATTAAAAAAAATTAATTAATTAAAATATTAATATAAAATACATAATATATAAATTAATTAATTATAACAAACTTTTTAAATCATTTTCCAAAAATTTCGTAGCAACTTCAATTACGCTCGGATCAGTGCTCGTGTCTCTAATTTTTTCAACATAAATTTGAATATAACTAACATAACTTTTGAGTAAATTATTAGCATCTTTTTGATATTGAATAATCCATTTAAAAATTTTAATCATTTTCTTATGAATTTTCTTCGAATTCGAATCTAATCCTTTCAATAAATTTGGAATATCATCTTCTTTAAATTTCACATTAACATTTTCATTAAAACCTTCCGGAAACAATTGCAACATGAAAATTATACAAACGCAACTTTTTTCTTGTAAATTTGTGTTATTACAAGCTAATAAACGAATACATAATTTAAAATTAACAGCGATTTTTTCAATTTTGCTCACGAAATTTTTTTTATATTCATTTTTATCAAAATCTCTATTAAATTTCTTTTTAATTTCATTAATTTTATACATTAAATCATACAACATTTCAATGACATATTCAGTGTAAATAGTAATATCATTTACAATGTCTTCGATATTATCTTTATTAATCATGTAATTAACTTTATCAATTAAATTTAAATCAATAATGTCATTAAATTGCGTGTCATTCGATTCAATCAATTTAATTAAAATTTTTAACAAATTCAAATTATAATAAATATTATCATCTTTCATTAATAAAAAAACATAATCAATGATTCCTATCGAACGATAAAATCTAATAAACGCGGAATTTCTTTCGATTATTAATGATAAAAAAGATAATGTGTCATTTACAGTGTCGTTTTGTTTTAGTAAATCACAAATTTTCGGTAAAATTGTGATTATAAGTGAATTTATTTGGTTTGTTTTGCTCAAATTAATTTCCGTGCTTGAATATAATTTATCATCGTCTAAAATTACTGTTAAAATATTTGCACAAATGTTTAATGGAAATCGTTTATAATCGCTTGAAATTAATGTCGTTAGATTTAAAATGCTTTCGAAAAGTTTGTTTATTATAAAATCGGAATTTTCTTCTACGCTAAAAGGATTTTCGCTGAAAAATTTGAGAATTTCGAATGTCAAATCCAAATGTTTTAAATTATATAAAATTTTTAATAAAACTTCGAAAAAATCTTTTTTAAATAAAATGTAACTAATTTTATGATAAGGCGCGATTATATTAAAAACAGTAAGAAAATTAACAATTTCATTTTCGTTGTTGTTATTATTATTATTAAAAATTGATATGAAAAATTTACTCATTTTATTACAATAATTAACCAAAAAACTTTCGAAAATTTTAACATAATAATAAAAATTATTTTTTTCATTTCTTAATTTTTGCATTAATTCAAACACTTTTTGTCCGTATTTTTTAATAACATCATTTTGATTAAAAATCAAACTAAACAACAAAATAATTTTACATTTAATTACATTATTGCCACTTTCTAATAAATTAATCAAACTTGGAATTACATCATCGAAATTAATAATTTTTAAATAATCATTATTGCTATTATTATAATTATTATCTTCAACAATTCCAAACAACAAACAATTAATAATACACTGTTGATTTTTTGCACTTTCTTTATCAATAATCAAATTCAAAGTGTCCATTTTATCAATAAAAATCTTCAACAAATTCGGCTCAAGTTTAATCAAATACGAACATGTGCTCAAAGCACTTGTATGAATTTCCGCATTTTCACAAGAATCATTATAAATATCAATAATTTTACTAATAAAATCCTCATTTTGCGCGAAATAATTTTTCGCAATAGTCGTTAAAGTTGAAATATTTTCAATCGTTTTTAAAGAATAAAATCGCACTTTTTCATCCGTGTGATTTAACGCAAATAACAACGCCATTAAACTTTCTTGTGAAATGCTCCATATTTTTTCATTATTTTCTTCTTCTTCGTTTTCGCCTTCGACTTGAGTAGCAACGAAAAATAAATATTCGCCCAAAGTTGCAATTGCTTTTCGATTGAGTTCTAAATTATTATCGGAAATGAAACTAATTAAATTCTCTGTTAAATTGTATTTATCTAATGAATTTTCCATCGTCGTTGCGTATCTAATTAAATACGCGATTATCGAACACGAACGAATTCGAATTTGATCGTTATTAATGTCCAAAAAAGAAATTATCAATTGACTAAAAGATGTGTTAATAATATTATTACTAACTTCTTTTGAAAGAATTATCGTTTCGAAATAATTAAGTAAATTTAATAACAAATCTTGTTGATTATTTTTTGAATATTCTTCCATTAAAGTGTAAATATTTAATAAATAATTTTCAAGAATTTCGTAATTATCGTTTATTAAAAGTTCTTTTATTTTTTCGATTTTCCACACTGGTTTAAATTGCAGTTGATTTGAATCATATGTTGCGATTTTTGGAACTTCGATTGTTTTGTTTCCAATGATTGGTTTCACACTTTTGTCACTTTGATGAATCATTATTGAATTCAATTGCGGCTGCTCGTCTGGTTTTGATAATGAAAGTTGCATGTCATTTATTGAATTTGTAAAAACTCTTTTGTCATGTTTGTCCATTATTTTACTTATGTTTAAAACACTCACTGACAAAGTGTTTAAAGATTTTTTTGTGTTTTGATTTGTTAGTTTCTGAAGCTTTGAGGATGTGTATGAAGAATCTTCGTTGGTGTTGATGTTTGTGTTTTTTTTTTTCTGGAAATTAAATTCCTCGTTTGTGTTGTTTATTTGACATTGATTGGTATTGTTTGAATAGTCGTCGTCGTTGTCGGTGACTTCGAAGTTATTTACGTTGTGGTTGTTGATGTTGTTGTTTACACTTTTGCTTGAAGAACGATTTTTTGAATCGTAGACTAATAAACTTCCGCTGCTTGAAGCACTTTGTAGTTGTTTTAAATCATTTTTTGAACTGTAATTTGTATTACTATGAAAACTACTATTTCGATTAACAATTGCACTTTGAGGTCTTAATTCATTATTATTATTATTATTATTAATATTAATATTATTATTAATATTATTACTACTATTATTACTACTATTATTATTACTATTATTATTACTATTTGCATATTCATTCAACTCCCAAAAAGGGTATTTTTCAATTTCTCCCCAGCATGGTCGATTTTCGGGGTTTTTTTCGAGTAGCTTTTTCAGAACTTCTGAGAATTCCATACTATATTGACTCAATTGTCTTTTATTAAAATTAACCTCATCATTGATGATTTTTTTTATTAGTTTATTCACAACCTCATCAAAAAACGGCACCTGCCCCACAGCCATTTCATACATTATACATCCCAGTGCCCACAAATCCGTTTTGAAACTATATGCGCCATCGTCAGAAAACAATTCAGGCGCAGTGTAGCACGGTGTCATTGCGGTTTTGTTTTTTCTAATATCCGCTGAAGTCATTTCATTTACTTTCAAAGCTTTTTTGAAATCGCAGATTTTTACGTTGCCAAATTCGTCGATGATAATATTCGTTGGTTTTAAATTACAGTGAATTATTCCTTTTAAGTGTAATTCTTTCAAACCAAGAAGCAATTGAACTGAAACGGATTTTATCACTTTTTCTAAATAAAGTGAACCTTTGTTTGGCCACAAACATTTCGAAAGGTCGCCTGAAATGCAATATTCTTCTTCCATGTAGAAATTGTTTTTGTCTTCGCTTGCGCCGAAAACTTTTAATATAGATGGGAAATTAAAGTTTTTTAATATTTCATATTCTTTGTTGTATTCAATTTGGCGAGATTTGATGTATAATTTTACTGCGATGTAACGAATTTCTTGACGTTTTCGAGTCTTGAAAATCACTATTGATTTGTCGTTGTTTTCGTATATTCGTTCCTTTAAACGAAAAGAAGGAGAAGGATAAGTTAACATTTATTAATTTTTAATTTAAATTTATAAAAATCAAATTAAATTATTATTAAAAAAATATTATAAAATAATTATTTATAATTAATATAATTAATTAAATATTTATTTATTCTGAGACATAATTAAACTTACAATTAATCCATACAATCCAAGCGCCTCACTGAAAATTAATATAAGCATCATTCCCACAAAAACTCTGTCTTGATGACCCATCGCACGCACACCCGCTTCGCCTCCTATACCAATCGCAACACCGGCTGCTAAACTCGCAAGGCCGCAGCACATTCCGCTTCCTAAATGATTCAAACCATCTTTAAATTTATATTCTTTTTCATTTTTGTTGTTAATATTTTGAGATAATATTACTGATACTATTAATCCATATATACCTAATATACCTGCCATTATTACCGGGATCACCCCTTTTACGATAACGCTTGGTTTCATTACCCCCATTGCACATATTCCTACTCCACTTTTTGCTGTGCCGTATGCTGCACCTAAATTGGCTAATACTAATGCGAAGACTATTCCCATGTAGCCCATTGCGTATGGGAAATAAAAATCTAAATCTGCTGAAGAATCTTCATTTATTTGATTCATTTAAATATAATTTTTTTAAATATAATTTTTTTTTAATTAATTGAAAATATTAATTTATATTATATTATTATTATTATTGTTTTATTTATATATTTATTTTTTTTTGTTTTTTTTATCATCTTCTTCTTTATTTTCATTATTATTATTATTTTCATTATTTTCCTCTTCTTTTTTTTCTTCTTCTTCATTTTTTCCTTTTTTAGTTAAAACATAAATATAATGATAATTTTTAGGATCTTTTTCATCTAAAACAACCACTTTCGACGGTTTTTCAATTTCCATCATTTGATAGTCCCACAAGTCCAAATTAAACAGATTTTTTCTATTATTTTCATCTCCATTGCTAACAACAATAAACACACCTTCATTACACAAAACGCGATGAACTTCATTAATCATTTTATCAACAATCGGCAGCGCATTTTCGCCGCACAACATTGAATCTAAAAGTGCTTTATCAATAACAACATTAAATTGACCATCATTGAATTCAGACATGTTTTCAGCGTTCATTACTTTGTAATTCATTTCGACTTTTTGTTCTTTGTAGCGATCTTCCATTATTTTAATAGCGTTTTCGGAGAAATCAATGTTCGTTACGTTTTTGAACTCGTCGATGTACAAATCTTCTGCGAGTTTTGATGTGCCGCAGCCGATGTATAAAATTTGGTCTTCTGGTTTTAAAAAGTCGATTATTTTTTCTTTTAAACTGTCGTATGTTTGATACCATTCGAAAATTTCCATGTGGTCGTTTAAATAACGATTTTCCCAATAAACTTGTGATGAATAATCAGTCATTTTTTATTAGTTATTAATAAATTATTATTTATTTATTAATTATTTATTTTTTAATATGTTTCATCTAATTTTTCGTAATGATTTTTTGTTATTTTATTATTATTATTTTTATTATTATTATTATTATTTAAATCAATTGTGATAATTTCGATTTTATTATTTTCGTTTTTTTTGAGAATTTCAATTTGATTTTTCATTAAAATTCCATAATCGTAAAATTTCAATGAAAAAAACTCATATAAATTTTTTCCCATCACACTTTTAAAGCACAAGAATTTATTATCAATATAAAACAAACTTTTTTTCCAATTTGAATAAATTTTTTTTTCAATCGTCGTTTGATTATTCATCAACATTTTCGTATGTTTCACCCACAAAAATCCAATACTAAAAAACATACAAAAACTACACAAAATCGCAATAATAATATTAATTTGTTTTCCCATTTGAAAAATCAATTGAAAAACATTGTTTATTTTTTCATTTACATTTTTTTCAATGTCAAAATCAATTTCAAAACAAACAAAAATTAATATTAAAAACGCAATTAAATCACCAAAAGTCGCATAAAAAAGAAACTGATAAAAATTCTTTTGATTATAATAACCAACGCAATTGAAAATCCAAAAACAATGATGATCCATTTTTAACACGCAGCGATTACAAATTTTGCAATGATGAGCTCGAAATGGGCGAAAATTTTTACATTTGTTGCAATATAAATTGAATTGTTGAGAAAGAAGAGAAAAATTTTCTATTTTATTATTGAATGAAAAATTATATGAAACGAAACCCGGATTTGTAAACATTGATTTTAAATGTGTGATTAAAGTCATGAATGAAAAAAAATTGAAAATTAATAATGAAAATAAACGAAGAAAAATTGAAAAATTAAAATCAAAAACGATGTAATAATTAATATTAAAAGAAACGATAAAAATTATTAAATAAACTAAAAAAATGTAAAAAATATTCGAAAAACGAGTTTTAATTGACATTGAAGCAAACATGAAAAAAAAATTATTATTATTATAATAAAAAAATCATAAAAAATTAATAAAAAATCAATAATAAAAAAAAATTATTTACATTATTTAATAAAATAAAATATTTTATTTACTTCATTATAAATACCAAAAATTAAAATGAAAAAATATAAAATAAATGCAAAAAAAAACATACAATAGCTACATTCGTCTTCAACAAGAACGAGCAGCAGCATTGAAAAAAAAAGAAGACACATTAAAAACGGTTTTAGAATCCGCCAAAAAAAACCCAAAATTCATAAAACTTTTAATTTACTCTTTAAACAGTTTAGAAAATTTCGTTTCGCCTCCAAACAGAGAAATTCCAATCAACGCAAAAATAATCATTCGTTTAGAAGGAATTGGAATTTTACGTGCATTAGCATTAATAAACATCACAAACGACGAAGTTGTTTTAAAAACAGGCGACATAATTTGGAAATTAATTTCAGTTTATGACATTTTAGATTACGAACTCGCAAAATATTTCGCTGAAAAAAACGGCCATCAAGCCGCAATTGAAATTTTAATCTCGAAAAACAAAAATAGCACGAATAATGAAAACACAGCGAAATGTTCAATTCCGTTCATTAAAGTTTTGAATGGTTTGTCACAAATTCCGCAATTGATGAATAAATTATTAGAAAATAATTTAACTGATACGATTAAATTAATTAATGATACTTACATTGATGATATTAATATTCTTAATATGAATAGTGACACTACGAAAAAAGTGAGTAATTTAAAAAATGGAAGAGAAGAAATTTTGAAAAAAAATTTAATTCCGTCGATTTTGAAAAATTTGGTCAAATCTGCGCAAAAAAAACAAATAAAATCCGTTGTTAATAATTTCACGACGCTTGAAAATATTGCTCGAAATGATGAAGGAAAAAATGAAATTAAAAAATGTGATGGAATTAAAATCATTGCGGAAGTTCTTGATATTTTTAATGAAAATGATGAAATTTTGGGCAAAGGTGAAAAAATTTATACGAAAATTTGTACGGAAGAAGATGTGAAAAATTTAATTGAAAAATTGAAAAATAATAAAGAAAATTTGGCTGAAATTAAATTAATAATGTTAATTTTAAGCAATGTTGTTTTAGTTGAAGAATTTGCGAAAATTGTTAATGAAAATATTAAAATTTTCATTGAAATTTTTAATAATCTTTTAAATAATAAAAATGATAATGAAAATTTGCTTTTGATTTTAAGATATTTTTGTTTGCTTTTTAAAAGAATTTTTAATTATTATCCAAATGAATATTATTTTAATGAAAATAATAAAGAATTAATATTAAACATAACAAAATCAATCACATTAATAAATGAAACTTTTTCATGCAAAAATTTCAATCAATTTTTTTCTGCTTATTCATCATTAATTTATCAAAATTTCAAATATAAAATTTTTGATACGAATGTTTTAATTTTCATTTTAGAAAAAATTATTATTAATAATTACGAAAATAATAAAAACAACGAAAATTTTAATTTTGCTTCTTCTTTAATATTCAAAATTTTAGCTGAATTATCAAAAAACGATGAAAAATTAATAGAAATTTTAATAAAAAACATTGAATTTATAAAAAAAATAATCGAAAATTCCGAAGAAAAACAAACATTATTTAATTTATTTTCATGTTTATTAATTTTAATTGAATATTCAAAAGACAGCGAAAAAATAAAAAACACAGAATTTTTATTATTTATTTTTAATTTCATGAAAAACAAATTTTACTATCGAAGAGCAAATTTAATTAATTTAACAATTTTAGAACATTTCGATGAAAAAACACTCAAAGAAAAAAGCAAAGAAATGATCGATAGCATAAACGCAGTTTGTGTGAATGTCGATGATGAAAATTACATCGAAGATGAAAACACAGAAAAAGAAATTAAAATCAAAAGTGGAAAATTATTAAGTAAAGTAATAACAGAAGAAGATTTTAAAAAAATGATAGAAAATTTCAAAACAAACACAGACAAATTTTTAAGCGACATTAATAAAAATGATTTTAAAGATGTTGAAAGTAATTTAATTTATTTCATTAGCATTTTAAATATTAAAAAATTCTATGAAATCGGCGCAAAAGAAATTACATTAATATTAAAAAATTTAATTGAAAAAAACATTAGTCACATTGAATCATTCAAACGATTCAAACAAAATGAAACAAATCCAAATTATAAAAATATTATTGAAACGAATAATAAAAGAATCAAATTAGAAACGAATTTATTGAAAGTTTTATTAGAAAATTGTAGAAAAAATTATGAAAATAAAAATTATGAAGAAATTTTAAAATTAATTTTAATGTGTTCGATTTTAGATAAATTCAACGAACCGCAAATTTTAGCTTATTTTTTAGAAGAAATTTACAATAGCATTGAATTTATAAACGAAGTTTATTTAAATGAATCAAATGCGACAAATAATATTTTAATTCCAAATGAAAAATTATTAACATCTTTAATAAAACTTTCAAATAAATTCCAAGATGAAAAAAACTTATGTGAAATTCTAATAAAAATCTTCAATAAATATGTAAATTTCGGCGGAGAAAAATACGCAAATTCTCTTGTGAAAGGCGGAATTCCGCGAAATTTAATATTAATAATGGAAAATATAAACACATACGAAATTGTTTTAAATTCATTGATTTTACTTAAATCAATCGCATTTAGCAATCAAGAAAATTTAATAATGTTATCAAATCAAAACATTTTAATCAATTTATTTTCAATCAAAGAAAAATTCGCGAATTACGATGAAATTACAACAATTTGTGACGAAATTTCTAATGAAATTCTTAAAATTCCGGGGCAAGAAAAATACGCTGATAATATTGTCGAAGAAAACATAAAAGAATTTAATAAAGAAATGAAAAATGATTATGAAAAAGAAGAAACTAAAAAAAATTTATTAAATTGTTTACAAAATATTAATGCGTTTACATTAACAAAAAAACAAATTGACATGTTAAATGAAAAAACTTTCAATGAAAATCATAATATTTTAATTGAAAAAACTTCTAATGATAATACATTAAGCAGCAATTTAGAAAAAATTCTTACAAATGAAATCACAATTTTAAAAAAAATCTCAGAAAATGAACCAAACGAACAACAAAATAAAAATGTTATTAAAAATCTAACAAAAATCATTTTTAATAAATCAAATTACAATGAAATTTTCTTACAAGCAGTAAAAATATTAAAAAATTACATTAACGATGAAAATTTGTATGAAAAATATTTAAAATCGGAAATTAACGAAAAATTCATTGACAATCTTTTAGAAATTTCCGAGAATTTTTTAGATAATCCACAAATTTTAAAAGAAATTAATAATTTATTGTGCTTAATCGCTATTAGAAATCCTTCTCTTTCTGATTACATCGTAAGCAAAGGCGGATTATTAAATGTTTTAGAAGAACTTAAAGAAAATATTAATATCAACGATGAAAACGCAAGCACAAATAAAATGAACAATCTTCGAATGTTAAAAACGTTGTTGAATGATAAAAACAACATTGAAAAATTCAAAAAATTAAAAGGCGAAAATATTTTATTAAATTTAATCAAAAACGAAGTAAAAATCGCGCCAAAAATCAACGAAAGAATTCAAGACAAAACGAAATTATTCAAAACTAGAAAATTAATTGATTTTAAAGAATCTAATGAAGAAAATCACGATGTTATTAGAAAAAAATTATCAAACGAAGTTTTTATTATAACTTTCATTTTAGAAATTTTTAATCAATTAAATAATAATAATGAATATTTAAACGATGAAAAAAACAAAGAAATTTTATTACATAACATTATTATTTTATTTGATGCTTATTTTCCAAATAAAAACATTTATTTTGAAATTAATAAATTTCTCGAAAATAATAATTTAAATAATCTCAATGATTTAATGTTATTTTTGAAACTAAATTTATCAACGAAAGCAAATTATTTCAATGACGATGAAATTAATCAAACTTTAATTAAAAGCAACAATAAATATTTAAATAACATTATTAATAACGAAGAATATCAAAATAATTTAATCAACACGATTAAAAATAATAAAGAAGATGATTTGAATGAAAATAACAAAATTTTAACGTATTTAACAATAATTTCCGAAGATGAAAAATTCAATTCAATAATAAAAAAATATCCGAATGAATTTAAAATTTTTATTGAATTTTTCAATGAAAAAAACGTCGATAATGAAAATTTATTCACAATAATAAAATTTTTAAAAACTTTAATGAAAAACGAAATTATCGACAAAGAAACTCAAACGAAAATTTTAAATAACATTTTAAATAAATATTACGAATTAAATAAAAATAATTCTAACGAAAATTACGATTTAATTACAAAAGAATTGGATGAAATTTTCGAAATTTACGGAAAAGAAAATGATTTATATAAAAATTACAATAATAATAAATTCGAAAATGATTTGAATTATTTAATAAATTATCGAAAAATTTTAAACGAAGAAAAATCATTAGATAATATTATTATTCCAAGTGTTTCAATGAATTTAAAAAGCAAAAATAATAATATTAATAATAATATTAATTTAAGTTCAAGCAGCGTTTTTCCAAATAAAAATAATATTTTAAAAACAAAAAATAAACTTAATAAATCTTTAATTAATGTTAATTCACATTATGAAACAATAGAAAAAATCGATGAAGAAAAAGAAAAAAAATCACCTGAATTAGTAAATTCTATTATTGAAATTTATTCAGAAGAAAAAAATGAAAATGAAAATGAACCTGAAGAATTAAAAAAACAAAAAGAAAATTCCGAAAATATTTTTAAAATTATTGATTCAATTTTGGAAAAAGATTCGAAATTTTTAAATGATGAAAATAATGTTGAAACTATTAAATTTATTATTACTTATTTAAATGAAGATTTGAATATTTCTAATTCACTTAAAAAAAAAATTTATTTAACTATTTCAAATAGCGATTTGTTTATTAATAATGAAGAAATTGCTTTGATGATTTATGAAGCAATTTTAAAAGAAAATAATTTTAATGATGAAAATAATATTAAAATTCTTATTAATTTGAGCAAAAATGGTTTGATTTCGAAAAAAATTTGTCAAGAAAATAATAATATTTTAAATACTATTAAAAAATCAAATCCTGAATTATATTCAAGTTTACTTAAAAATATTATTAATAATAATTATAATATTGATTATTTAATTAAAAATAACCCGGAAATTATTGAAATTTATTTGAAAGAAATTATTACTAAAAAAACAATCACTGTTGAAGAAATTGAAATTTTAATTAAAATTTTAAATGATTCTAATACTTTTAATTTATTAAATGAAAAAAAAATTTTAAATGATGAAAATACAAAAAATATCATCGAAATTTTAAAAAGCAACAGCGAAACATTAAAATCGAATCCAGCATTAAACGAAAACGTAACCAATTTAATAACAACATTAGAAACATCAAACAAAACATTAATGGAAGAGAAAAAATTAAAAAACGACGAAGAAAATTTACAAGAAATAATAAACGAAATAAACGGTTTATACAACAATCACATTGAACAAAACAACAAAGTTTTTAAATCAAAAAGACCAAAACAGCCATTTTTACGTAAATTAAGCAACGACATTGAAGAAAATGTGAATACGAAATTAAATTACAAAACGAATCCAAAAATTTCAGAAATCGCAAACAAAAATTTAATTATTATTAAAAACAATTTTAATGATATTATTAATAATCCAGAAATTTCAGAAGAAAATAAAAAAAGAAAACTCGATTTAATTAATAATTCATTAAAAAATCTAAAAAAATTAACTTCATGTAAAGACAATTGTCAATTATTAATTGATTCAGGTTTTATTAATTTCTTTGAAACTTTATTAAATAACAAAAACAATAAAAATTTAACTAAAGAACAATTCGATGAAATTTATGAAAATTCAAAAGAAATTTTGGCTGAATGTTCAAACAATCCAAATTGCATTGAAGAAATATTAAAAAATGAAACAATTTTAAATGAAATTATCGAAGAAATTTTAATTTCATATGAAAAAACAAACGATGATAATAAAAATAATAATAATTTCAAAAATAACAATCAAATTTTTTCAAATTTGTGTAAAAATAAAAATGGCTATCAAATTATTTATAAAAAAATCGGAAGTGATAAAATTTTCAACATCGGAAGTTCAAATGTAGAAAATCCACAAATTTTAGAATCAATTTCAATAATGTTAATTTATTACATTTCAAACGAAGAAAAAATAACCGAAGAAAACAAAGAAAAAATTTTAAATATTATTAACAAAACTTTAAATTTAAAAGAAAAAAATTCATTATTAATGACAAATTTAAATAATTTAATGTTAAAAATTTATGATAAAAATTACAAAGAAATTTTCACTAAAATTTTCGTTATTGAACACATAATCGAAGATTTTGATTTGTTTAAATCAGATTTAGATTATTTATTATCAATTTTAAAAATTTTAATTTTGTTATGTGAAGATGATTATGTAAATTGCGTTAAAATAATAAAATCTGGTTTGTTAGAAAAAATAAAAAACCAAATTGAAACAATCAACGAAAATGAAAATTTCGAAATTTTCTTTAATTTAACAAAACTTTATTTAATTATTTTAAATAACGATTTAGATTTCGTTGATATTTTCATTGAAAACGGAATTGTCGATAATATTATTTATTTATTAGATTTATTCAACAAAAAAAACTGCGAAAATAAAATAATAACAAACGTTTTCAATAGAATTTTTTCCCTAACAAAAAGTGTCAATTTAAACAACAAAGAAGATGAAAAAAACGAAGAAAATTCACTAACAAAATCAACCACATTTAAAACAAAAAAATATGGAAATTTCATTAAAAATCTCGCAATTAAAAAAAAAGGAAGCGACGTAAACATAAAAAATAATTTATTAGACACACCAAAACAAAATAAAATCAACTTCATTAACGATATTTTATTAAATTGTATTAATTCATTAGATCAAGTCACATTATGTAACACAAAAGATTTAACAGAAAGTGAATATTACAATTCAGTAATAAATTGTTTAAAAAATGAAAGTAATAATCTTATTTTTTTGAATGTTTGTTTACATAGTTTAGGAAACTATTTTTATAATAAAATCAATAACGAAAAAATTAATTTCGATGAATTATTTAATATTTTAAAAAAATATCAAGATAAATTTTATAATAACGAAGATATTTTAAGTAATATTAATTTCATTTCGGGCGGAGTTATTAATAATTGTAAAATTGATGATGAAAAAATTTTAATGTTTTATAATTTAATTATTGATAGCATTAAATGTCAAGATTTTAATAAAGATTTAATTTTGATGAATTTATTATTAATAAAACAAATTATTTTGAATTTGAATAAAAATAATAATAAATTATTAAAAGATGATTTATTTTTAGAAGAAAATTGTAAAACATTTTGTGATTTGATTAATTTATATTCAAATAATAATAAAATTAAAATTCTTGCGTTTAGTATTTTAACAATTTTATGCAAAGAATTTAATTTCGATTCGAAGAAAAATTTAATTGAAATTATTAAAAATTCTTTTGATAATAATTTAGATAATTTCGAATTGAAAAACGAAATTTTAAATCTCATTCAAAATTTAATTGAAAGTAAAGACGATTCAATAAATGAATTAATATCAAATGAATTAATGGGAAGTTTAATTTTAGATTTATTAGAAAATTTGAATTTAAAAGAAATTTTAATAATTTTGAGTTTGTTGAAAATGAAAAATAACATTGAAAGTTTTATTAATTTTAATGGTTTGGGATTATTAAAAAAAATACTCAAAACAAAAAATGTCGATGTTGAAATTATTTTAAATGTTCTATTTATTTTACAATTTATTATTGATTCAGGCGAAGAATATAAAAAATTATTAAAACAAAATAATTTATTTGAATGTGTTAATGAAGCAATTTTAAATTGTAAATATAATAAAGATGTTGAATATTTAGGAAAGAAAATAATTTATATTTTAAAATCGAATAAAACTGATTTTGATTTTGAAAATTATCAAAAATTGAATAAAAATATTAATTTCAATGAACAAATTCAATTAAAAAATTTCGTTACGAAAATTGATGATAATCAAGTTAAAAATTACTTTGAAAATATTGGAAATGTTAATTTCGATGATGAAGATTATGATAATGAAAAAATTGAAACTAAAACGATTAAAAAAAGAGTTTATATTAAAAGAATTGTTAATAAAGATGGAGAAGTTATTAAAGAAGAAAAAGAAGAAAGATATGATGAAGATTAAAAATGGTAAATTATTATTTAATTATTTATTTTAATTATTTATTTTAATTATTTATTTAATTTGTTTATTTAAATTGTTTATTTAAAAATTTTTTATTTTTTTTTATTAAAATTTACATTTTTTTATTAAAAATAAATAATAATTATAATAATAATAATAATTTATTTACTTACATCAATTTGTGAAATTAATTTATCAATTTTAGAAATAATTTTATCTTTTTCTGAAATTTTATTTTCTTCATCATAATTTAAATCATTATTTAAAAATCGATCTTCAATAATCGTATTAAATTTTTTTGGTTTTTTAGAAGTAGAATTCATTTTAGTTTTATATAAAAAAATTCTATTTGTATGATCAACTAAATTTTTAATTTCATTTAAATTTGTAATTAAATCTTGACAACCATGATTTTTTTTTAATTTGTCTTTATTTTTTGAAATTTTTATCTTTTTAAATTCTTTTTCTTCGCTTGGACTCAAAAATGAACTTTTTGAAATTTCTTCTTCTGTAAATGAAGATGAAACTGAAAAATCTTTGCTAAAATTGTTTGATGAATTTTTATTTGAATTTAAATTTGTTTGTTTTGGAGGATTTTTAATATTTTTATTGTTGTTATTATTAATTTTATTTTTATTTTTTATAGATTTCATTTGTTTTTTTTTTTTGTGAAAATTTTATTAATATTATTAATAATTAATTTTAATTTAATTATTTATTAAAATTAAATTATTTTCTTTAATTATTTAATTCTATTTTTTTATAATAAAAAAAGTTCTTCAAAATAAATCACAAAAATTATCAAAATTAAATGAAATTCTTTTTTTATAGATTAATTTCAACATTTCATATTATTTAATTTATTAAATAACTTTTAATTAATAAATTCTTTATTTTTTTATTTTATGTATAAGAAAAAACAAATTTTTCAAAAAAATTTCTTAATTTTCTTCTTTTATAATTTTTTATTTTCTTTGAAAAAAAATAGAAATTATATTTTTATAAAATTAAATTAAAATTATATTATTATTTATTAAAAATTCTCATAGAGGAATTGAACCTCTGTCTTCTAAGATTTCTTGATTATTTCATTTGAGACGTGCTTACCACTGCACCAATGAGAAATTCAAATATTTAAATTAAATATTTATAATTATTAAAATGTTATATTAATTATATTTATATTAAAATTATATTTTTTTAATTTTTATATTATTTTATTTCATTTTTTTTTGGGGATTGGGGATTGG
>JAEEGK010009617.1_pt1 | contig 22525 bp, 7 predicted proteins | sample 8958771 | NCBI WGS metagenome assembly JAEEGK01 (sample SAMN16246547, study PRJNA631951) | gut metagenome | biome: gut microbiome; feature: rumen; material: SC-attached | host: Bos | place: Iran: Karaj | collected 2018-10 | reverse complement strand
TAGTAAGCTTAAATGTTTTTTGATTGGAATTTATGTAATTATTTCATAATTAAAAATTTAATTTAATTATTCACCCCATAAGAAAAAAAAATTAATATATGCTTAATTTTTTTATTTTCCCTTTTTTTCTAAATTTCTTTTTCTTTCATTCATTTATTTAATTCAAATTTACCCCAAAAGAAAAAAAAATTAATATATTCTTAATTTTTTATTTTATAATCCCTATCTTTGTTTAATTATTTAATTATTATAATTTACCCAAAAGAAAAAAAAAATTAATATATTCTTAATTTTTTTTATTATTCACCCTTTTTTTCAAAACTACTTTTTCTTCATTTCATTATTTAATTATAATTTACCCCAAAAGAAAAAAAAAATTAATATATTCTTAATTTTTTTAATTAATTTTTTCAGCTATCTTTGATTATTAATTTTTTAATTCAAATTTACCCCAAAAGAAAAAAAAATTAATATATTCCTTAAAAATAAATAGGTTTATTTAACATTGAAAAATTATTTTTTATTTCAAAGAAAAAAAATTATAAACATGGTAAAAAAGTTCAAAACTAAGTCAAATAAAAAAGGTTTGGAATTGTTTTTTATTAAATTCAAAAAAACCAATAATCTATACTATTGATTAATATAAATATTCTTTTTTGTGAAGATATGATTATAAATCTTATATTTTCTTAAATAACATTATTATATGAATAAAACAAAAAAAAAGATTAAAAAGGAAAAAAGATATTAAACAATATTTAATGGATTACACACAAAATTATTCTTTTTTTATTTTTTTGATATCAGATTTTTTATGAGACTAAAACAAATACTTTTAATTATTTTATTTTATTCATTTTTGATTCTTCATTTAGAGAAAAATTTTTTTTTCATCATATCATCATAAGTTAATAATTAAAAAAATAGTAATTTTTGATGAGAAAGGGAAAATATCTTTAATAATTTTTTTGGCTTCTACTGGTCAAATTTTTTTTGGAGACTTTAATTTAACATTACAACCCATATGCTTTCGGGAATAAGGGTATTCTGTACTTTCTACAATATTCATAGTTTTTTCATGATATTTAAATTTCCTTTATAATAAAAAGATCTTCTACAATTTGGGAAAGAACATTTATAAAGTAATTCAATGACATCTATAATGTATTTTTAAAGTATTATCATATTTTATTTCAAATGATTTTATTATTTAATAAAACATTAATTATTAATTTTTTCAAATAATTAAATATAAATAAATTCAACTACAGAATAATATGAGAAAATTATATATATAATAATTATAATTTTATTTATATAAAACATTCTATTTTATAAATAATGTTGACATTTTCAATTAGAATTAATAATATTTTTCATCATTTGTACAAATTCTTCAAAAGACAAAGATCCATCATGATTAATATCTATTTCATCAAAAGATAATTTTAACTGTTTTTCAGCTTCTGAACTTTTTTTATTTTTTTCATTTAAATAAAATAAATTCTTAACTTCTTCCATTGTAATATTTCCTGAACCATCTCTATCAAAATAACTAAATGCAAATTTAATAAAATTATCAGATAAAAAATAATTTTTATCAATAGCAGCTCTAATAAATTCTTCATATTCAATAAAACCATTATGATCTGCATCAATATGACTAAAAATCAACTCTACTTCCTCTTTTAATTCATCACCTTTTTTATTTAAATAATGTTGTAATCCATTATATAATTCTTCCTTAGTAATTCTTCCATCACCATTTTCATCAATTCGATTAAATAATTTGATTGCTTCATGAGCTTCTTTTAATTGAGTATTATTATGAACTAAATATGCAATAACTGCACATCTTAATATATTATCACTTCTATATTTTGTTAAATTTTCAACTAATTTTAAAGTATTATGTTTAGTCAAATTATTCATTGATTCAATTTGTTTTACTTGTTTAGTTGAAAACCAAGGATGCTTTAAAGCTTTTTCAGCAGAAAGTCTTTGACCCGGATTTAATTGTAATAAATCTTTAATAAGATCTTTTGCTTCTTTTGATATAATTCCCCAAGGATATTTTGTTAAATCGAATTTCCCACTTTTAATTCTTTGCATAATTTCCATATCAGTATTACCACCAAAAGGAGGTCTACCTGTTAATAATATATACATGATAACTCCACATGACCATAAATCACATTTTTCTGTATAATTTCTATCCAAAACTTCAGGTGCTATATAATAAGCAGAACCAATTAATAATGTTTCCTTTTTTTCTTTTGAAAAAATTTTAGCAGTTCCAAAATCTATAATTTTAATAGGATGACATCCATTTTTCATTCTTTTTACTATTAATATATTTTCTGGTTTTAAATCTCTATGAACTATATTCATTCCATGACAATAACAAACAGCTTTTAATATTTGTTTCATATAATATCCAGTTATAGTTTCATTAAAAGGTGCATAATTTTTTATTTCATTAAATAATTCTCCTTCTTGACAATATTCTGTAATAATATCATATTCTTTTTTTTGATTGTAAAAATCAGTCATTTTTAAAATATTAGGATGATCCATTTTTCTTAATATATTTATTTCATTCATTAAATTTTCTTCTTCTGATTTATTTTTATGAGATTTTCTTATAACTTTCATTGCAAAATAACGATGAAGTTGTTTATGTTTCACTAAATAAACTGTTCCATAAGAACCATGCCCTAAAGTTTTTTCTCTTATATAATATAAATCTGGGGAAGTTTCCCCTTTCACAACAAAAACATTACTATCTATTGAAACTACATTTTTTTGATGAGCTGTTTTTAATTCATTTGAAGATTTTGATTTATGTATTCCATTTTGAGATGGATTTGTTGATAAATTTGATTCAGGAGATTTCTCCTTAATATTATTAGTTTCTTCATTTTTTTCATCATTTTTTTTTTCTTCTTGTTCCTCATTTTTCTCATCTTTTGTTTTTTCTTTATTTACTGTTATTATATTTTCAGATGGTTTCTCTCTTGCTTTATTTGAAGAAGAACATTTTATTCCCATTTTTAAATTAATAAAACTTCTCTTAATAATGAAATGATTTTTAATTTTTAAGGAATTATTTAAAAGAAAAAATAAAATAATTTATTTTAATTGAATTTTAGAATTTAAAAATTAGTAAATTTTTTTATTATTATTATACAATTCATTACAAAAAGAATAAAAGAAAAATGAAAACAATATAATCAAAAAAATGAGATAATAAACAATTTGAAATGAAACTTTTTTTTTAAATTTAAAATATTTTTTATTTGTAAATCTATTTTTTTTTCTTATTATTATTTGATTAATAAATGGCTAGTACTTTAATTAATTATTTTGTTAATACAAAATTATCTCAATTTCTTGAAATTAACCCTGAAGAAACTCAAACAAGTTTATGGAATGGAACAGTTGAATTAAATAATATCAAATTTAAAAAAAGTGTATTTGAAACATTAAATCTTCCTTATATTGAATTAGTTGATGGTTATATTGGAAAAATGAAAGTGACTTTACAATTACCAAGATTTTATTTATATCCAATTAAAATAGAACTTGATAAAATATTTTTACATGCTAAACAAAAAAGTTTAAATGATTTATCTAAAAAAGAACAAATTGATTTGATGGAAAAAAATAAAAAGGAAAAACTTAAAAATGATGAAGAATTAACAATACAAATGAATTTGTTAAAACAAGAATCACCTGATTATATGGAACAAATAATAAATAATCTTCAAATTATATGTGAAAATGTTTTTATTTTATTTGATGATGAAATTAGTTATTTTAAACCATTTAATTTAGGATTTTCTTTTAAAAAAGTTTCATATTTTAGTACAAAAAATGATTTTAATGATGAAAATATTGATACTAATATTGAAAAAGCAGATATTAAATATAAGAGAATAAGAATGAATGAATTTTCCATTTTTCTTGATTATTATTCTTCAAAAAATGAATTGAATTATAAAAATAAAATTCTTGAAAATGAATCAAATAAAATAGATGATAATTTAAAAAATTATTTAAAAGATTCACTAAATTTATATTTATATTGTATGAGTGAATTAAATGTATATGGAAAGGATAGAAATTCTCATTTTTATATTTTATATAATTTATGTTTAGATGTAAAATTAACAATAAATGATAAATATAAAGAAAATTTATTACCAAAATTCGATTTTGATATTTTATTTCCTAACATTGTAATTAATTTAGAAATGACACAAATAAAAGCTTTAATGGGAATAAAATATAATTTTGATGCTAAAAATTATTATGAGAGAGGTTTAGAAAAAGAATATTATACTAAAAAATTTAATGAAAAAGAAATATCGAAATATATTGAAACATACTTGAATTATTATAAAGTAAAATATATAGAAAAATACATTGATGAAGAACAAATGGAAAAATATGAAAAAACTTTAAATGAATTAGAAGAAAAAGTTGGATTGGAGCATTTAATGAGTATGAGAGAATTATGTAAAAAAAAAATTAAATATTTAAACACAATAAATGAAATTGATCAAAAAATTGAAAATGCTAAAAATGCATGGGATTTCTTACTTTCAAAAGATGAAGAAATAAAACAATTACAAATAGAAAAAGAAAAAATTAAAGAAGAAGAAAAAAAATTATCTGAAGAAGGCTTTTTACAACAAATTTTAAATATTAAAAAAAATTTTTCTGAGACAAATACAGATAGTAATGATTTAATGATTTATTTCTTTAAATTTACAATTGAAAAAAGTGATATATCCATATTAGAACAATTAAATAAACCTTTATTACAATTTGAAACAAACAATTTAAATGTAGAAGTAAAAATAAGATTAAGAAGTGAATATGTTAAATTATTAATAGGAGGAATCTCAGTTTCACAATTTTGTGTTCCAAATATTAATTTTAATAAAATATTATATTCTGAATCATCAAACGATAAAAACATACTTTCAATTATTTTTGAGAGAAACTCAAGCTCAGATTTAAAACTAGAAATTAAAAATGAAAAAAGAATATGTATTGTAATAAATATGTTTTATATTAATTATATATCAACTCTTTTTTCAAAATCTTTTGAAAATTTTGATATAAATAATTTCGCTTTATATGCCTCTGATGAAGTATTAAAATATATTAATGATGGTTATTTAAATATAATTGTTCCAGGAAAATTTCAACATTTCAACTTTGATTTTAATATTAATTTAAAATGTCCTTTAATTATTTTTCCAGTTAATTGCCATGATAAAAATAATAATAATATAATATTTTTTTCTTTTGGAGATATTATATTAAAATCCATTCTTCCTCCAAGAAAAGATCCCAACAAAGATATTATAAATGAGAATGATGAAAAATTAATATTTGATAGTTATATAATTGAGCTTTCAAATTTATCTGCAGGAACAAAAAATAATTTTGTCGATTTTTCAGATTTGAAAGATGATAATATTGTTTCTAGAACACATTTTTCAATAAAAATAGATGTAAAAAATGATTCAAACAATAAAAATTTTGAAAATTTTAAAATTTTTATTAATTTAGAAAGCATTGATATAAAAATTAATGAAGAAGAAATTGTTTTATTTGTAAATTTATTTGAAAATATTACAAGAGAAAGAAGATTAATTACTTTAATTCAAAAGGAATTAATTGAAAAAATTAATGAAAATAAAGAAATAATTAAACAAATAATAAAAGAAGAGGAAAATGAAGAAGATGAAATAAAAGAAGTAATTAAAATCAATGAAGAAAAAAAAGAAAATATTCATAATGAAGAAACCTCAAATTCAATTAATATCGGCATTAAATTTGGTTTAATAAATATTTCTTTTTTAAAAAGTTTAACACCAGATGAAGATGAAATAATTCATAGATTTAATAATAATAATGAAAATATGAAATTTAAAAATTTTTTAAATTTATCATTATATGAATTTCAAACGAATGTTGGTATTAAATATAATAATTCAATTGAAACAAAAATTAATTTAGGAGGAATGTACTTAAATGATTATGATTTTCAAATTCAAGAAGATGGAAATAGAAAAAACTATTTTAATCCAGAATTTAATTGTATATTTGGTACCATAAATCCATCGGAAGTTAATCAAAATAAATTTAAATTATCAGAATTAATAAAATCATCAAAAGAACAAAAGAATAATCATTTCATTCAAATATCTTTTGTTTCTGAGCCAAGTGAACATTTATCTAAAATAAAAATTGAAGTAAATGAATTTTTTATTTGTCCAAATTTATCATCTTTATCAAGGATATATCAATATTTAAACTATTATTTTAATTTATATAATGAAACTCAAAATGCTTTAAAGGGTGAAGAACTAAAAGAAAAATTATCTAAATTAGAATATAAACCATATGAATTAAAAGGTTTCTTTAAAGATTTAAAAGAACAAAAAATATTAAGAAGAGCTTTGACCGAAAAAGAAAAAAATGTAAAAAGAAAAACAAAAAAAACAATAACAAAAATAGAAAATATTGAAAAAAAAAATGAAGTTTCAATAGAAATAAAGCATATTGACATTATTTTCCCAGTTGATCCTAATAACGACAATACAAAAATTTTTATTTTAAAATTCCATAATAATATAATGTTAACATCAGAAAAAAAATATGAAAATACTTATCAAAATTATGAAGTAATTAAAATAAATTATTCAATAAATAATTTAGATCTTTCATTTTCTATTACTCAAGGAAAAATGGACCTTTATAGTTTTAATAATAATTATATAGAAGAATCACAATTTAAAGATTATAAATTTGATAGTATATTTAGTGATTATTCAATATTATTAAAAATTAAATCTTCTTTAGAACATTCTGAAAAAATTGTTAATTCAAAGATTGATATTTTAACTACACCTTTTCATTTCATAATTAATTCTTTATATATTTATTCCTTTTTCAAGTCATTCCTCTTAACAATAAAATATTTGGATCAATTCTCAAGTGAATATTGTTCTGTGACTACAAAAACAATAATTAGAAAAATATTAACAGAAGAAACATTAATATCTAAAGAATTAAATAATAATAATTCTGAAAAACAAATAAAAAGTAATTTAGATAAATATTCTTTTTGTCAAGAAATAAATGGAAATATAGACAATATAGATTTTGATATTTGTGATTTTTTCAATGGACAATATAAAAGTTTAATAAATTTAAATTTATCAAATATTAATTTTGTTTATTTCTCTAATAAAGAACCTAAAGATACTACAAATTTTACAAATTCTCTTATTGAAATGATATCTGGTAAAAAATTTCCAATTGAAGAATATGATCCAAAATCTCTGTTTAAATATATAAAAATGACACTTACAATAAAAATGGATTATTTTAATTCAAATCTAAATCAATGGGAATGTTTTATGGAACGTTATAATTTAAATCTAAATTTGATACAAATTTTAAAAAGAATGAGACAAAGAATTGAATTAAATGGAGATAAAATGCTTAATATTAATATTTCATGCAATATTTTAAAAACTTTAAAAAATTTAATTGATAAATATACAAAAATTAATAATATTAAAGATGACAATGAGAAGAATGTGTTTATTTTAAAAAAATTCTCAGGGATTCAACATGGAAATAAAGTTTTAAAAATTATAAATGAAACAGGAATTGTAATAAAAGTGATTTTTAATAATAATGAAAATTCAAATGAAATTGAAATAATAGATCAGAAATCTTTTAATTCTCAAGAACTATTACAATATAATGTTTTATATGTGAATAATAATTCTTTTAATTCAACAATATCTTTTAAATTAGAAAATAACAAACCAATTAATTTTTTTAATTTTAGTTATAATCAAATAAAAAACTATCTAATTGATTACTCTAATTGTAAATTAAATATTTCTGTATCAAGTTATATTGATGAAGAATTATGTAAATGTATAAAATTTTCCTCCACTTTAGTAATTTATAATCATACTCAATTTGATGAAATTAAAATTATAAATAGTAATAATGAATATATTAATATCAAATCAGAATTATGTTCATCAATCCCTTTAAATTGGTTTATTTTAGAAGACAAAAAATTATATATCCAATATCAGGAAGAAAAACTTATTTTATGTGAAAATTTAAATAATATTAAAGAAACTTCACAAAATATATCATTTAAGAATAATATTTCAATTGCCATTAATTCACAAATATTGAAAGAAAAATATGAAAATGAAAATTCAACTGAATTAATTAATATTATATTAAGTCCCACATTTTATATTGATAATAAATCTCCTTATGAAATAACAATAAAAGATACAATAATAAAATCAACATTGAAAATGCCTTTATATAACATTGTCCCAAAAAAAGAAAATTTAAATGATATTCTTAAAGATTCTGATTTACATTTGAAGTATGAAAATTTAGATTTAAAATGTAAAAATGTCACAATAGATAATGGAATATATTCAATTCTTTTTTCTAATGAAAATAAAGAAATAATAGGAAGGATGGAAATTGATGAAATAATTCCTACACATAACTTCAATTCAAAATTTTTAACTTTAATAAATTCTAAATTTAATAGTATTTGTCTAGTTTTTTATTTTGATTATATATTTATAAATAGAACGAATCAAACAATTTCAATAAATTCTGAAAAAAATGCATTCATTGGTCAAAAAGACAATGAGATAAGTAAAGTTGATTCTAAACAATTATTGTTAATAAATAAATTAAAAATAAATAATAATTATATTCAAATTAAAATTGATGAAAGTGAGTGGAGTGAAAAGTTAGTTTTAGATGCATTAGGACTTGATTATTTTGTTAAATTAAAAAATAATAATAACAATAAATATTTTCCAATAGGAGTTTTAGTTAAACCTTCTTATATTTATCCGAAATCAACTTTAATAATATTTGAAAATAGATATAATTTCATAAATAATGTGGGAATTGATTTATTAGTTAAAGAAGAATTGGGAAATGAAGAAATGTTAAAAAACGGAGAAGAAAAATTTATACTTTTAAATAATGAAAAGAACTTAGTTTTCAAAATTGGAATAGGAAATGAGTTTTCCCAAACTTTTAATATAGAAGAATCTGGACTTCTTGATCTTTCAATTAAGATTAATCCAGATGAAATTGTGGATACAAATCTTAAAAAGCAATTATTTTCTTTAAATGGAACAGACTATTATTTACCTATTAGATGTATAATAAAAACTTATAATAAAGGAATAATTTATGTAATGTTTAATCAAATTGAAAATCCTTTAAGAGAAATTAAAAATAACACAGAAGAACAGATTGAAATACTATATAATAATAATAAAATTATAATCCCTTCAAAAAAAAATATTCCTTTTATTGTTGATAATTCATTGAATATTGATAATATAATTATTTCTTTGAATGGGAAAAATTATAATTTTTCCTTTAATGATATTCAAACAAAAATTATTAAAACAATAGAAGGAGATTATAAAATTCAATCAACTCCAAATAATTCTAATTTAACAAAAACAATATTAGTAGAATTCTTTAATAAAAATGATAAATTTGTATATTTAAAAGAAAGAATAATTCAATGCTTTTCTTCTTATTCAGGATATAAATTATATTTAAATTTGAAAGGATTAGGAATAAGTGTTATAAATCAAGATCCAAAAGAAATTCTTTATATTTCACTTTATGGAATTATATTAGAAAAAAAAAATATTAAAGTAACACATATAAATCAAAATTCTGAAATCTTAGATAACACTGTTTTAATTTGTAAAAATCTTCAAATTGATTATTGTTTAGATAATTCATATAAAGTTATTTTATCTCCAATTCAACAAATTCTACCATCAAATGAAAAACAATTAATAGAATCGAATCCAAATGAAATACCTACTCCTTGTATTCAATTATGTATTTATCAACAATCAAAAAGTAAATTAAATTCAAAATTTAGTGTTACTTATCCTTCGATTGAATTAATAATGCAACCTTTGAATGTAAAAATTGACCATTTTATTTTAAATCAAATTATTTCTTTGATAATTGATTTAAAAGATGCTTTTGGATATGAAGAAGAGCAAAATATAATAATTTTAGAAGATGAAAACATTAAAACAGAATTTATAACTCCAAAAGATTTAATTTTAAAAGAGAATTTGATTGTTAATTCTCATGCAATTAATTTTTTTAATATAAGTTCAATATATATAACAATTACTTTCAAATTAGATAAAAATTCAATACATTTTTCTTCGATTACACTTTTAAATCATATATTATCGACATTAACTGCTTCTTTAACATCAATTTCAGACATTACTCTTAGATTAAATGAAATTATAATATCAAATGCTTATGCAAATTTTTCTCTTATTTTCCCTTTAATAATACATCATTATATCCGTTCAATTATATATCAATTATATAAAATAATATTAGGACTAGATATATTAGGAAATCCAATAAATTTACTTTCCTCAATTGGAACAGGAGTTTTTGAATTATTAAATCAACCAAGAAAGAACTTTTTAAGAGGACCCAAATCTTTTGGAATTGGTATATCAAAAGGTGTTTTTTCATTATTATCAAATATTTTAGGAGGAACAACAGATTCTCTTTCAAAAATAACAGGAACATTACTTCAAACAACGAAAATGTTAGAAGGAGAGGATGAGCAAAGAGGAATATATGAAAAAAAAGAAGAAGACCCGAAAGGAATTGTTCAAGGGACTTATTCAGGATTAAAAAAAGGAATAAATGAAATCGCTTATGGAGTTTCTGGAATATTGACTAAACCAATTGAAGGAACTATAAATGAAGGTTTTGGAGGCTTTTTTAAAGGAATTGGAAAAGGAGTTTTAGGAGCTGTTTTAAGTCCAGTTAATGGAATTTTGACTATTGGATCTAATTTAACTAAAGGAATTTCCAATTCAACTATTTTAAATTATAAAGTTCATTTTGTTAGATTTAGAGAACCAAGAATTTTAAGTGATAATTTACCTATTGAAGAATATGAAAAAATGAATATTCGAAATGAAGATATTTTCATTGGTACTGGAAGTGGAAAAAATATAGAAATTAGCATTCAAAATATGTATTTATGTTTAGAAAATTCAAAAAAAATAATTGAAAAAATGTATATAAATAAAGGAAAATTATATGTAATTATTAGTGATATTCTTATTATCTTTTTAAAAGATTTTAAGGATATAATCGATAAAATATATTTAAATGATATTAAAGATATTTCAATTGATTATTTAAATGGAAAAAATTTAATTAAAATAAAAATATTTAATGATATTGATAAAATTATTGAAATTAATGAAAAAAGCAATGCAGAAAAAATAATTAATTGTATAAAAGAAATTAAACAAATATAATGAAAATAAGAAATTTTTGATTGATTTAAATATTAAATTATTTTTAAATCTTTATTTATTTAAAAAAAGAAAATTTATAAATTAAAATATTTTAAAATTCAGAATTTTTATTTATAATTTCCACAAATTACTAACTCTTTCCTTTTCATATTCCTATTCTAAATTATCAATCAATTAAAGTAGAGAGATGAACACCTTTTATTAAAAAATTCTTATTTTGATTTATATTTATTTTTATATTTATTTGAAGAAAATTTTGAGCATAACTTTCGATGAAACATTAAATTTATAATTTTTTTTGAATTTAAATTTTTGTGATGATTTTGGAAAATATTTTAATTAAAAAATACATTAAAATAAAATAATAAATGAATAACGACGAAAACTTACCAAATTGGAAAGACCAATCTCTTCCAAACCCAGGAGAGCAATATACAGATGATATATTTCCTCCAAATTACAATTCATTAACATCAAGAAATTCTGAAGGTGAGTTCTTAGACCCAAAAAATGGTCCAAAAAGAGAGAAGGCAATAGAAGCAGATAAACTTAAATGGGAAAGAGCAAGTAATATATTTAAAGATTCAAAATATCTTCTTTTTGAAGACAAAATAGAACCAAATGATGTAAACCAAGGAACAATAGGAGATTGTTATTATGTTTCTTCAGTTGCCGCAATGGCAAAATACCCAAATTTAATATATAATATTTTTCTTACAAAAGAATTAAACACAGAAGGATATTTCATTCTTAAATTTTTTATAGATGGTAAATTCCAAAAAGTAATAGTAGATGATTATCTCCCTGTAAATCAAAAAGGAGAATTAGTTTTTGCAAGACCTAATAAAAATGAAATTTGGTGTTGTATATTAGAAAAAGCTTGGGCTAAAGTGAATGGAGGATATGTTAATATAGTTGCTGGTTGGATGCATGAAGTTTTAGAATGTTTTACAGGATTCCCAAGTGAAACTTATGTAAATGCAAATATTAAAGAAAGAATTCTTTGGGAAAAATTAGAATTTGCTTATAATACTGATTGTATTTGTACATGTTCAACTAAAAGTGATGTTGGAGATGTTGGTTTAGTTAAAACTCATGCTTATTCTATTTTAGGAATTTATAAAATTGAAAGTAAAGGAGAAGTGGTTAGATTAATTAAATTAAGGAATCCATATGGTTATTTAGAATGGACTGGTGATTGGAGTGATAAAAGCGATCTTTGGGGTGAAGAAGAAAAAAAAGCTGTAGATTTTGTTAAAAAAGATGATGGAGTATTTTTTATGAGTTTTGATGATTATTATAAAAATTTTGTATTAACTGATATTTGTATTATGCAATATAATGCATATTCAAAAATTCTTTTAATTGAAGGTGAAAAAATAAAAAATGGACAAGTTTATAATATTTTCCTTGAAGAAGATGGATTATTTTCTGTTAGTTTACTTAAAAAATGTTATAGATATTATAGAGAATTAACAGATTGTTTTGTTCCTTGTACTTTAATTTTAATGAAATATGATCCAAATGCATCAACTTTAAGAGAAATGATGACAGATTTTTATGGTTCAAGTAATGTTGAATGGGATGCTTCGATCTCAGCACAATTAAAATCAGGATATTATGTTATTTATACATATTTAGATGTTCCTAATTCCACAAATAAAAATGATGATCATTATCATATTAAAATTGATTGTACTTCTAAATTTCTTTATTTAGAATCACCAAATGATTATTTGGAATATAATTTCCCTTTTTTAAGAGAAATGATAATTCAAGGAGTAATTGATAAAAGAAAAAGTGAAATTAACTATGAAAAAAAATATTCTCTTTTTGTTTCAGAATTTGAAAATAGTGGTATAGGAATGAGATTAATATATAATTGTGAAGATAAATATTTTAGATATACAGAAAATCAATCTAAAATTTCAAATTGTTTTATTTTAAGTCCTTACACAAAAGAAGAATCTTTTAGTTGGATAATTCCACCAAAAGATTTTGCATGTGTATTATCTTTACAAACAGAAATCAAAAAACCAAAATTAACTTTAACAGCAAAATCCCAAAGACTTTCTGCAAAGCCTTCATCATTTAATGAAGTTCCATGTAATATACAAGAATATATTACTACAAATGTTTCTGAGCAAAAAATAGAAAATATAGAAACATATTATGATATAATTTCAATATCTTTAGAAAAAGCAAAAGAATCACTTCAATTTGAAAAAATTGATATGGCAGAATTGACAATAGATGCTATTAAAAAAAAAGAAAGTAAACTAATGAATATGTTATTAGAATTAACTCCTGTTGCAAATGACAGTGATTTAAGTTGGGTTGTGAGAACAACCAAAGCAGGAAAATATGTAGGTCAATTAAATAAAAATAAAAAAAAAGAAGGAAGAGGATCTTTTCTTCAGAAATCAGGATATACAATAGGGTATTTTATGGATGATTGTGCAAATGGTGAATGTAAAACTTATGATACTAAATTAAAATTTTGCGAATATGAAGGAAATTTTGTTGATGGAATTAAAAAAGGATTTGGAATTATGCATTATAAAAATGGGGATAAGTATGAAGGAAATTTTGATAATGGAGTTAAAAATGGAAATGGAAAATATCATCATAATGGAACTACTTGGGAAGGTAATTTTACTAATGATGAAAAGGATGGGGAAGGTATATTTACTTGTGTTAAAGGAGTACTTACAGTTACATTTGTTAAAGGAGTTTGTAAAACTACAGATTTATAAACAAAATATCTTTCTGCTTTTTTTTTTAATTTTTCATTTAAATATATTCACATATATTTATTTATTTTTATATTTATTTTATTTAAATAATTTTAAAACTATTATATTAAACAAAGAAAAAAAGATTCAATGGAATCTAGATATACAGAATCATTAGGATCTACGTTAAACAAATTAAGTAATAATTTAATATAACTTTTCTCCATAAGGAACTAATTATGATTTTCAAATTCAACGTTCAAGTACAAGAAAAACAAGTTCAATGTATAAGAATGATCAAACAATAGTTAATTCATTAATAGGTGATTCTTTGCCATTTCCTCTTCCACCAATATCAGGTTTTCCAATAATAAATACTAAAAATAAAGAATTATTATATTTATATCTTCCAAAGAAACAAGTACAATATATGAAACAAATTCTTTGTCCTCAAGGTAGAGTTGCTAAAGATTCTGAAGTTTTACCTCAATTAAAACCATTTTTGTTAATTTTTTTTACCAGGTTTTTTAGAAAAGAAACTTTAGAAAAAAGAATAGAAAAATCTTATGGGGAGGAAATGAAACAAATTACTCCTTATGTTAGTTTAATTTTAGAAACTGATAATAAATTTAAAAAGAAAAAAGTAGTCATGGAACAATTAAATAATTTTAGAAACTTAAGAAGTTATATTAGGAAAGAATCAAATTTTGAAGATTTAGATGATCCATTTAATAATTTAAATCATGACAATTCATATAATACATTTGTTAAAAATATAAAAAATAATTTATTGAATAAATCAGCAGTAAGTTTGGTGGTTGAAAAAGAAGAAAATAATGATGAAGAAGAAGAATTAAAAGAAGAAGAAGAAGAAGATTCAGTTTTATCAATTGATTCTGAAAAAGAATTAATAAATTATAAAGAATATTTAGAAGAATTATTCTGTAATAGAATAAATGATTTTAGAAGTGAATTAGTAAAATTTTGTATTGAAAATGATAGAGATTTCCCAGATTCAAGTTTTGAAAAATTTGTTTGTTATATAGAATTTTTTGTAATTTTATTTACAGGTTTAAGAGTAAAGTATTATATAGATGAATTTTCAAATTTAGATATTGATTTTTATGGAAAAGAAAAATCAATTATGGATTTAGCTGAAACTTTTCATTATCAAGCTCAATTTAGAATACAAGATATTCCTATCATAGGAAAAAAAGATGGAACTTTTTGTACAAGAGAAGGAAAAGAAATAACATTATCACAATATTTTTTAACAAAACAAAAAAAAGTTAATGAATTAAATGCTTTACAATATCATGATTATAATTTAGATTATATTGAACAATATCCACCTTATGCAAGTTTTATTAAAGCTCTTGCTGATAAATTTAGAAGATATGATTCTCTTGATAATTATCATATATGTCCTCAATGTGAAAATATACTTGATTATAGACAAACATATAATTTAACATGTTCAAGTTGTTTTCGTTCTATTGATAAATGCAGAATTATTTTTGCATCTCTTTCAACTATTTTTGATATTGATTTAATAAAAAATTCTATTTCAAATAAAGCAGAAGATATAGATAGAGTTATTAAGAAAATAATGTATATTCCTAATTACGAGGGAATTAATCAATCAATTAAATTTTCTCAAATGGTTCATGCATATTCAACTCCTTTTAATGATAAAGAAACAAAAAAAATAAATAGAATATTAAGAGCTACTTTTGGTGAAAAAATAGGTTATTTTTATTCTTGGATTACGCATTATGTTTTGTGGAGTTTATTCCCTGCTTCTTTAGGAATCATTTATAAATTAGGAAAACCAATTTTAAAAATGAAAGGTTTTTCAGAAAATACTATTTTATGTTTAAATTTAGTTTTTGCAGGTTTAATTGTTTTATGGGGAAATTATTTTGTTGTGTCTTGGATGAAAAGAGAAATTTTATATAATTATATTTGGGGAATGGATCACTTTAAATTAGAAAAAACTAATGATTTAATTATTCAAAACCAAGATGAAACAGTAGAAATTTTTATGAGTGTTAAAATTCCAATTTATGATAAATTACAAGCTTTAATTAGAGATATTATTACATTTCTTCTTGTTTTTGGTTCTCTTTTTGGAACTGTTATAATTAATTTAGTTATTTTTTATGTTCAAAAGTTAAATATGTATGAAAATAATCCAATTTCAAATACTTCTAAAGTTAAAACAATTTGGTTATATATTGTTCCAATTGCTATTTATATATCTAGAGAAATTCTAAGTAAATTATATAATAAATTAAATAAATGGATTACTGATAATGAAAACTATTTTACAAAGAAAGAATATAAATTATCTATTTTGAAAAAGCAATTAATTTTTGAATTCTTTAATTATTATTTTAACTTATATTATATAGCTTTTGGTAAAAGATATTTTGAAAGTTGTGTTTTTGACGACTGTTTCCATGAATTAGGTAATCAATTAACAATGATAATAATTTCAGATATAACCGTTATTGCTACAAAAACTGTTTATTATTTTATTCATAAAAGAAAACAAAAAAAAAAAGTAGATCATACTATTTTAGAAAAATATGCTTATTCTAACAATAAATCAAAAAAATATATTTACTATACTAGAAAAGAATTTGGAAATACTGATTTATCTGAAGTTATGATGCCTGTAATTTTTAATTTTGGTTATATAATGCAATTTGGTGTTTGTTCTAAAATATCTTTTGCATATATGTTTTTATTAACAATATTTTTTAGGCTTTCAACCGGTTTTTCTATGAAATATTTGGTTTATGTAAAATCATTAGATGATTCAAAAGGAATAGGCATTTTTAATGAAGTTCAATCTATTATGGCATTCTTAGGTATTATTTCAAATATATGTATAATTTTTTACACAAACAAACACTTTATTCCTTTTGATAGAACTAAAAAATTTGTTTTATTAATACTTACAGAAAATATTATTTTCTTAATATTGAAATTGTTCACATATGTTAGAGTGCCAAATTGGTTTGAATTTAAAAATAAAGTAGAGGTAAAGTATTTAAAAAAATATGGAATTAGGTCTAAATTAATTATAGGTAAACCTAACAATCCTTCTTCACCTTTGAAAGAAAAATAAATAAATTTATATAAAGTAAAAACTAGCATTTTCTATTTGAATGTAAATTATCTCAATTTTTAACATATTATTTATTTATTAATGAATTTATTATATATTAAATTCAAAATTTTATATATTTTAAATAATTTGAAATTTTGAAAAAAAAATGATAGAACAAAGTAATTCAAGAGGTATATTGAAATTAAAAGAAGATGATGATATAATGACAGAACAGAAAAGTTCATTAGAAAATACATTTCAAAATACAAATTTAACAAAATATCAAAATACAAATCAAATGACATTTCCTCAAAAAGAAATTAATAAAAATGAAAGCAATGATAATCATATTTTATTGGAAGATTTCTTAAATTCGAAAAAAGACAATGAAGAAAAAACAAATAATGAAAAAGAAGATGATAATTTGGAATATGATACTTTAAATCAAGAGACATCAAATAATATAAAAATATTTTCAAATTCAACTTTAGATAATATTCAAAAAGAAATACAAGAAATTACAAAGAGAATAGAAAATGAAAAAATTCAATTAAGGATTTGTTCAGAAAGATATGAACAAAAATTTAAACTTTATTGTGAACTACAAGGTAAAGTACCAGAATTGACAAAAGAAGAAAAAGAAAAAGAAAGAAAGGAAAGATTAAATCAAAAAAGAGATTTAACCTTTTCATTTCCATTAAAAAGAAAACAATTAAAAGAAAAAGTACAATTTGAAGAACAAATAAAAATAAAAAAAGAACTAGGTAAAAATCAAAATGCTTTAGGAGATATAGAAAATGATATAAATAAATTATTGTTAATTAATCAAGATTTAAAAAATGAAGTTACAGAACTAAGAAAACAAAAATCAAATGCAATATTAAAAAGAGAAAATGTAATAAAAATAAATAAACAAAAAGAAAAAGAAATAGAACAATTAAAACTTAATAATGAAATAACAAAAAAACAAATAAAAAAAGTAGAATTGAAAGAAAGTATAGATAAAGGAATTCAACAACAAAAAGATTTTGAAAGAACAAGAGAGAATTTAGAAATTGAATATCATAAATTAATTCAAGAATCAATTAGAAAAGAAAGAGAGAAAAAAAAAGAACAAGCAAATAAAAAGCAAATGTTAATTTTATCGAATGATAGTTCAAATGCTTTATTTAAAGGTACAACTGGTAAAGAAATAGAAAAAAAATTAAAATTAATTTCTAATGAAGAAATTTCTGATAGAACTCCAATGATAGAAGAATTAATTAAAAAATGGAAATCTAGTAATAAAATACAAAAACGTATGATTGAAAAATATATTGTTAATTCTAAAATTATAAATGATATTTTTAAAAAAATATTAAGTTATAATAATGTTAATTCTTATAATGATTTAAATATTGTTTTTCAAAAAAATGAAGAACAAATGAATAATGTTAATATGTATATTAATAGATTACAAAATGAAATTGGAGAATTAGAAACGAAAAATATTGAATTAGATAAGAAAATTATATACTATAATGATAAAAATATTGAAAATAATGAAACTAAAAGGGAATTCATTAAAGATAAAAATGCAAAAATTTCTCAATTAGAAAACGAAATTTTTGATTTGGAAAATGAAATAAAAAAAAAGAGAGAATTTTTTACAAGAATTCAACCAGCAACAGATGAATTTTTAACTAAAATGAATAATTCTTATTTATCTGAATTTGTTCCAAAAAAAATTCAAATTGATAAAAATTTAGCTTATACTGAATCATCAATCAATAATTATATTGCAAATGTGGAAGATTATTTTAAATTAATACAAAATTTCGAAGAAGGAATAAATGATAGTAATAAAGATAATGAAGATATTGAAATTGACAGATTAAGAAATGAAATTAAAAATAAACTTGAAAATTTTGATAAAGGAAAAATTTTTAATAAATCTTTATATTCTTATATGAAAAATGAACAAAAAAATGGATTAACTTTTGATGATATTATAAAAAAAAATTCTGAATTAATTGTTGGACAAATAAATCCAACAATGAATATAAGTTTAAGGAAAAAAGGATATGGGCAAATATTTACTTTAAATAAATCATCAAGTGTTAGAAATTTAAAAAAGAGTGGTTTTAATAAAAGAATATATCATGGAATTACATTTAATAAAAGTACAGAAGATGTTTAATTATATATTTTTTTAAAATTTAATAATATAATTTTTAATATTTATCACAGATTTTCAAAATTTAAATAATTTAATTTCAAAAAAAAGAATGTGTGGGAGAGTAGTTATATCATTATGTTCAAAAGATTTATCAAAAATTGCAAAATTAAAAAAAAATCAAGAAATGAACAATCATATTTATTATAAAGAAAGTTATAATATTTCTCCTGGTCAATATCTTCCATGTATTTATATGAATAAAGAAATAAAAGAAAATAAAGATTCTAGTAAAAATAATTTCAGTGATGAAATAAATTTAGAGGCAATGAAATGGGGAATTTATTTAGAACAATTAGATCATTTATTATTTAATTCAAGAATAGAAACAATAAGTATATATAAAATGTATAAAAAATTTAAGAGATGCATAATTATAATTGAAGGATATTATGAATGGGAAAATAAAGATAAAAATAAACCTTATTACATCTCAACAAATGAAAAAGAAGATAATGTAATATTTTTACCAGGATTATATAATGAAGAAATTGACAATGAAGGTTTTGCTTATAAAAGTGTAAGTATCATTACAATGAATGCAAACAATCAAATTGATTTCATTCATGAAAGAATGCCAGTAATATTCACTAAGTATCAACAGGTTTTAGACTATTTATCAGGAAAAGAGTTAAAAGAAATTATTGATAAAGAAATTAAAATGAAATATTATCTAATTGGAGATTTAGTTAATAAATTAAGTAATACTAGTAAAGATAATATTCTTCCTCTTGATGAAGTGAAATATAATAAAAATGGTAATTTACTTATTAAAAATTTTTTAAACAATGAAGGAGATAAATCAGCTGTTCATAAGGAAATTAATGAAAAAACAATTAAAAAAAAAAATTTAAATAAAATCAATGCCTTAGAAAAATTAAAGGATAAAAGTAAAGAAGATAATATGTCAGAAAAATCAACAACTATAATAAGTACAAGTTTAAAAGTAAAAAAAAAATTCAAATCAAAATATGTGAAAAGAATGAAAATTTTCCCTACATTAGATAATAATGAAGAATTAGCTCATATAAAAAAAAGAAAAAAAAATCAAAAAAATTTAGATGAGTTTTTCCTTAAAAAATAAAAAAAAATAAAACAATAAATTATATAATAAAATTTAAAAAATGATAATTTAAAAATGAGAACTTAAATTTACTTATGAATAATTTTTTTAATTGAATATAAAAAATATTAATAAAATTTATAACTTCAAAATATTCCATTTTTCTTTCAATTTTTATTATTTTATTCTAATAAATATAAAATAAATATAAATATAACTGTTAATATTAAAATTAAATAAAACAATCTAAGGAAATGGTAAGATATATTTAGTAATTAAAATATTAATAGTCACTTTTATCTAAATCAAACTTTAAACTTCCTGGCCAAGCCATTTCAAGAGCAAGAATGAATGCTTTAAAAGACAGTGCAATATTAAGTTTAAAAGATTTTGATAGAATTAAAAAAAATGCTTTATATACTGAACCAGCAAGATCAGTTTTAAACACAGCTTCATCTTTTAATAATGATGAAGCAAAATTACAAAAAGCATTAGCTCACAAACAAAGAATAATAGATCTAGATAAAAAAATACAATTAGAAACATTGCATAGATTACAAGAAGAAGAAGCAAAAAAAATTTTTGAAAACGACAATAGAATTTCAAGTGAAGATGATTATGTGAAACAAATGGATAAAATGGTTCTTTATGCTAAAATAGCAACAATTAGAGATAGACAAATGAAAGATAGAAAAAAAGTTGAAGAAATATATAAGAAAAAAGAAGAGAAATTAGATTTAATGATGGAGTTAGAAAGATTAAAAGAAATGAAATTACAAGAAGAACAAAAAGAAAAAGTAGCTAAACAACAAAGAGAAGGAGCACTTGTGATAATGGAACAAATTAAACATGCTCAAAAAGAAAGACAATTACAAAGAGATGCAATTGAAAAAGAAGGTTTAGAAATGAAGAAATTAATGGCACAAAGACTCGAAGAAGAAAGAAAGAAATTAGAACAAGAAAAAATATTAAATGAAATAAGAGTAAAAGAAGCTTTAGAAGCAAACAGACAAGCAATATTAAATAAACAAAAGAAAAAAATGGAAGAACAAGAAGAAGAAAAAAGAATTGAAGCTTTTAATAAAGAAAAAGCAAGAAAAGAAGAAGAAGCTTTCCAAGAAAAGAAAAGATTAGAAGCAGAAAAAGAGAAAGAATTAGCTAAATTAAGAGATAAACAATTAAAAGCAAGTGATAAAGCAGCTGAATTAGATGCTATTAGAGCAAAAAGAGCTTTTGAAGATAATGAAAGAAAACAAAGGAAAAAAGAAGAAGAAGATATGATTGCAAAACAAAAAAGATTAGCTGAATTAATGAGAGATAATAAAAGACAAATTGATGCTAAAGAATTAATTTTAGCTGAAGAAGCTAAAAAAGAAGAAGAAGAATTCCAGAAAATTATTAAAGAACAATTAATTGAAATTGAAAGACAAAAAGAAATTGACAGAAGGAAAAAAGAACAATTGCTTCATCATAGAGAGGAATTAAGACAACAAATTCTCAATAAACAAGAAAAAGAAAAAGTTGATAGAAGAGAAATTCTTGAAGAAGGAAGAAAAGTTAGACAAAATAATGATGAATATAGAAGAGGTTTAGAAGCTATTAAACAACAAAAAATTGATTATTTAAAATCAATCGATATTGAAGATAAATATATTGTTCCCCTTAAATGCTTTACTTTTGGTCCTGAGTTACAAGGTTAAATAATTTTTATAATATCAAAAATTAAATAGTTTTAAAAATATAAAAAAAAGAAAATGTATTTTATTATTTTTAATTGAAAAAAAACCAAAAACTAAAAACTATTTTTATTGAATAAATTAAATAAAAAATATATATTTATTGATTTTACTTAAAAATAAATTTTCTTTTTTTATCATTCATCATTTTTTATTAAAATGTTTTCATTAATTGTTTATAATAATATATATAATTTTTTTATTCTTTGGGGATTGGTTATTGTTGATT
>JAEEGK010009614.1_pt1 | contig 22526 bp, 17 predicted proteins | sample 8958771 | NCBI WGS metagenome assembly JAEEGK01 (sample SAMN16246547, study PRJNA631951) | gut metagenome | biome: gut microbiome; feature: rumen; material: SC-attached | host: Bos | place: Iran: Karaj | collected 2018-10 | reverse complement strand
GGCTCACGGACATAGCAGGCATCCTCCGAGAATGGACCGTTGAGCGGGAAGCCGTGATAGAGAACCTGGCGAAGTGCAACCGCACCTATACCCGATTCACGACCGCCGCCATGAGTGAAATCTTGCCGGAAATTCCGGATGCTCCTAGCGGTTGGAACACCGATAATCACTATTTCTACGAGATTGTCAATCGCAACGGTAAAAGCGTATACATCCAGCTGGCATTCAGTTCGCGCAATGCCACCGAAGAATTCTTGGCTATGTGTGATCGGATCAACGAGTACTATCCGTCGAAGGGTCAAAAAGATAATTGGCAGTGGCGGACACCTTTCAAAACATCGGCGGTTGAGATTGGTGATGATCTTTCCAAAGAGGCCATCTTTACGAGCCTGGATGCGTGCCTGAAAGAGATACAGACATTTGAGGCTGATCTGAAGCAAAAACTGTACGGATAAGCACGCCTAATGGAACCAAGTTTGACGGAGCGAGAACCAGGAAGCAGAAATAATCCACGCAAGTCATTGAACTAGGAGACAGGGTACGATGGCAAATATTCGCAAGCTGGAAGCGGAGCTTTGGGAATCCGCCGATCTTCTCCGAGCTGGATCGAAGCTGACGTCGAATCAGTATTGTATGCCGGTGCTGGGGCTCATTTTTCTCCGCTATGCCTACAGCCGTTTCAAGATGGTGGAGGCCGAAATTCTGAAGGACCGTCCCTCCCGCGGCGGCCGCGCCCTGCCAGTGGAGGCCAGCGATTTCGCGGCCAAGAGCGCCTTGTATCTGCCCAGGGAGGCCCAGTATGCCTATCTGGTGGAGCTTCCGGAAAACATCGCCTCCGCCGGTCTGACGGACAGAGAGGGGCAGCCCATCAACAGTCTGGGAGAGGCGGTAAACAACGCCATGAGGCTGATCGAAGCCCAAAGCGAACAGCTTACCGGCGTCTTGCCCATAACCTATACCGACTTCACAGACGAGCTCCTGGCGGAACTGCTGCGCATCTTCAACAACAGTGCCTTGGACGAGGTGGGCGGGGACGTCATCGGGCGCATCTATGAGTATTTCCTCAATAAATTCGCCAAGAACATCGCCCAGGACGACGGGGTTTTCTTCACCCCGAAATCCTTGGTAAAAATGATCGTGAATATCCTGGAGCCGCAAAGCGGGATCCTCCTGGACCCAGCCTGCGGCAGCGGAGGAATGTTTGTCCAGAGCGGCGACTTTGTGAACGCCGCCGGGATGAACGCCAACAGCGCCATGACCTTCTACGGCCAGGAGAAGGTGGAATACAATGCGCAGCTCTGCCTGATGAACATGGCGGTACACGGCCTTACCGGCATCATCCGTTCCGGCGACGAGGCCAACACCTTCTATCACGATGTCCATAATCTGAACGGCTGCTGCGACTACGTCATGGCAAACCCGCCTTTCAACGTGGACAAGGTCAAGGCGGAATCCTGCGCCGCCGCCGGGCGCCTTCCCTTCGGTCTGCCCGGCGTCAACAAGAACAAGGAATTCGGCAACGCCAACTACCTGTGGATATCCTATTTCTATTCCTATCTGAACGAGCATGGCCGGGCGGGTTTCGTCATGGCCTCCTCCGCCACCGACAGCCAGGGAAAGGATAAGGATATCCGGGAGCAGCTGATCAAAACCGGCCATGTGGACGTGATGATCTCCGTGGGCAACAACTTTTTCTACACAAAGTCCCTGCCCTGTACCCTCTGGTTTTTCGACCGGGGAAAGCCGGCGGAGCGCCAGGATAAGGTTCTGTTCATCGACGCCCGGAATTACTATACCGTGGTGGATCGCACCCTGAACGAATGGAGCGAATGGCAGCTCAAAAACCTGAACGCCATCGTGTGGCTCTACCGGGGCGAGATCGACAAATATCAGGCGCTGATCAAGGACTATTACGCATGGATTCGGATGATGCCGCTTCCGTTCGGGGAAATGAAGGTATCCGAAGAACTGGCAGAGAAAATGCAGAATGTCGGCACTTTGGACGAATTTCAGCCGATCAAAGACTTCTTATCCCAGGAGCGGGAAAACGCACAAAAACGGTATAAGGAGCTGCTGGAGAACGCTCCTCGCCGGGACAAAAAGCGCCTCAATGAAGCGCTGGCAGGCGATATGGAGTATTTCGACTATTGCGAAAAAATCATAGATGCGGCAATCTGGCTGACGGACAGATTCGGCGAAGGCACAAATAGAGATATCCCAGGGTTGTGCAAAACGGCTACCCTTGAAGAGATTGAGGCCAAGAGCTGGTCCCTGACGCCCGGCGCCTATGTGGGAGTGGCTCCCCAGGAGGACGACGGGGTAGACTTTGCCCAGCGCATGGGAGAGATTCATCGGGAACTGCTGGAGCTCCAGGCCCAGTCCAATGAACTGATGGAGACCATCTCTAAGAATTTCAAGGAGATGGGGTTATGAATTGGGAACGCACTACCCTGGGTGATGTTTCCCAATCTATCCAAACCGGCCCATTTGGATCACAATTGCATCAATCAGACTATTCTGAAACAGGTACTCCTGTCATAATGCCGAAGGATTTAGTCAACGGAAAGATAGCCACAGAATCCATCGCCAGAGTCTCGGATTCCCATGTTGAGCGGTTAAGCCGACACAAAGTCAAGCCCGGAGATATTCTTTATTCTCGCAGAGGCGATGTTGGACGGTGTGCCTATGCTACTGAAGCCGAAGCAAATTGGCTATGCGGCACCGGATGTTTAAAAGTTGTAATTGATCCGAAAAAAGCTGATCCGCAGTTTATCTTTTATCAGCTGCAAACGGCAGAGAGTGTCGGATGGGTTGAAAAACACGCCATTGGTGCAACAATGCTGAACCTGAACACAAGTATACTGAGTGCAGTCCCGATTTCATTGCCTCCCTTATCGGTACAAAACCATATCGCAGGTATTCTCTCCACCTACGATGACCTCATTGAAATCAACCGTAAGCAAATCGAGCTATTGGAGGAGGCAGCACAGCGGCTGTATAAAGAGTGGTTCATCGACTTCCGCTTCCCCGGACACGAAACCACACGCATCATTGACGGTGTCCCGGAGGGGTGGTATAAGACAACCATCGGAGAAAACTGCACTCTCGTAAAAAAGACAATTTCAGCAGACAGAATAGAAAAGAGTACGCCTTATATTGGATTGGAGCATATTCCACGCAGAGATTTTTGTTTAGCCGCATGGGGCGATTCATCAGAGATCACCAGTAATAAGTATCAGTTTGAACGGTATGACATTATTTTCGGACAAATAAGACCTTACTTCCACAAAGTCGGTTTTGCCCTTGTTGATGGTGTTGCATCCACAGATAGCTTCGTTATGCGACCGATAAATGACACATGGTGCCAATTCCTCTTAACAGTATCAAGCGATACCTTCGTAGACTTCGCATACCAGACTTGCAAGGAAGGCTCAAAAATGCCGCGGGCTGATTGGAATCAAATAAAGAACTTTAGCATTCTTATTCCTACTGTAATCGTCCGGCAACGCTTCGAAGAGCTTGCAAAACCGATAATTGAAAGGATTGAGACATTGGCATTCCAAAACCACAGTCTGACAGAAGCTCGTGACCGCCTGCTTCCCAAACTAATGAATGGAGAGATAGAGGTGTAATATGACATCCACGATTGATACCAAAAGAGTTCTTAAGATGCTCATTAGTCAAGCAAAGAGTTTAAAGAAAACAATCGAGGAAGCAGTCAACAACCCCTCCATTTCCGAACACAACCGTTTTGTTAGCTATAAGCTATATGCCGAAAAGTTTAATCAAATTGCAGCAGAAGTCGAGGATACGCTTTCATTGCCTAAGAACTCTTTCTCAAGATTTAATACTGAGGGCATGAAAAGCTATATGGACACACTACTCGGAACACAAAAAAATATCGTGGATGCGGTTTCTTTAGAAACATCTATGCTATTATCCTATTTGGAGAGTGCAGCAGATTTTGTTGAAGATGAATTCGATAATATCGCTAATTTTATGAAGAGCAAATTGCGAGCTTCGGTTTTTTCTAAACCAGAACGAGAGATTGAGATACAGAACGCCATAGAATCACTTTTAATTGGCAGGAATCTTGCTAAGGGTATCGACTATGACAGAGAATCAGGGAAACTAGAGTATTCGGGGAAAGAATACATTCCTGACTTCGTTCTTCCAAAGCTGAATCTTTGCATGGAGGTAAAGTTATTACGTGAAGGGAGAAAATCCCGTATTATTGACGAGATAAACGCCGATATTACTGCATATAGCAAAAGCTACGAACGGCTATTGTTTATTGTATATGACCTAGGAGAAATTCGAGATGAAACCGAATTCCGCAGAGATATAGAGAACGCAGGTGCAAACACTAAAGTCGTTATTATAAAGCATTGACCAGACTCATTAGGGAAGAAATGGAGGCTCAGGTGATGGCCTTAGAATTATCCCATGCGCTTTGCGAAACTGTGACTGATGAAGCATCGTCTATAATATCAGGTTTTGCAGAGGTCGGGCTTGACGCGATAATGAAAGACGGACTATTGAAAGACATCCCTTTCATATCTACCGCCATTTCTTTATATAAGATCGGAACAAGCATTCATGATAGACACTATATACAAAAGCTGACTCTTTTTCTCAATGCCATAAACGAAAGGACAGCATCGGAAGAAGAAAAAGCAAAGCTTAGGAATAGAATAAATAAGAACCCTGCTAAGAGTAGCGCTGAAATAGAATACCTTCTTGTTGTCATTGACCGATTCATAGAACTAGACAAGCCCTCGCTATTAGCTAAACTCTATCTAGCCTATCTTGATGGAAAACTCTCTTGGAGCGAGTTGACTCAGTATTCTGTTGTAATTGACCGATTTCTTCCCGGTGATCTACAGACCTTAAATGAAAGAAAGATAGTTTTCTCTTCCTATAACAGCATTACAGCTGCTTGTCTTCGTCTCATCGCTCAAGGTCTGATGGTTGAGTATGTTCATGATCCACGTATAACTGGCCGCATGAAAGATCCTACTGATATCAGTAAAAGGTACGAGGTTACCCGCTTCGGGGAAAAGCTGATAAGCATTCTCCTGTAGGAGCATTAGAATTATCATGACGGAAATCGATGTAAATCACTGGAAAAAAGAGCTTAAAGCCTTATCAGGAATAGACCCATTCGACAAAACAATGACTTTCTATTACGATGAGAGCGGAAACTGCAGAAAGTTTTTGCTGACAAAGGATGGCGTTAATTCCCCGGATGCAATCAAAGGAGATTTTGTTTTAGGAGGTGTCGCTTTTGACGGGCTTGAGAAGGACCTTGATTTTCAAGGCTTATATGATGCATTGAACTTCCGAGAAGGCCAAAAGGAGCTAAAGTTCCGCCACCTATACAACAAGAGCTATGACTTTCTTGCGTTTATTAGAAGTGTTCGTGCAACAGCATTCTTACATTGGCTAAAGTCTAGCGGATTGTATATCCACTACAGCGCCATGAACAATCTGTTCTATTCACTCGCAGACATTGTAGATTCACTGTGGGAAGATTTTCCGAATCTTGTGATCTTCTTTTGGGAGATAAAAAGTGCATTATACGATTTTGCAGCAGACCACACTTCAGAAATAATCAGTTTGTTATATCAATATAACTATCCGAATGTTTCAGATTGCTATGGCTTTTGCTCTGAGATATGCAGTATGATTAAGAGATATAACGATAACGATGAATACTATCCCGGGTTTTTCCTCGAACTGTTAAGACAAATGCTTGCAACCGCCGGGAAAAAGAACCGGTTGGTATTCATACAAGACAACACCCCATTTTTGCTAATAAAGGAATACTATCTTCTCTATCTCGAACGCTGTGAACTGTTCAGCAAATCCATCCATGTGTTTGACGAAGAACCAACCGTACAGAAGCAGCTGCAGGAAATCGAACTCATCGAAGACGGGTCTGTGCTACATAATTATCGATTCATTCCATCTGAGGAAAACATTTTCATACAATTGTCTGACTTGGTCTCCGGGATGCTCCGAAGCCTGTTTATGTTTTTGGATTCCTTGTCATTGGATGACATTCCAGAAATCATTTCAAAATCTGATGAAAGCCAGGCAGACAACTTTGCAACTATTATGAATTTGCTTTCCAGGTCAAACGATAGGAGCAAACTGTTCATAAAGAATGCGAATACACCTAAGAACCTATCTGATCGAGAGCGTAAACTCCAGTTGTTAGCATGTCTATGAAGGTGTTGAAACCATGTCCTACGACTATTCCGAAAACATTCTGGTCCAGGAGAGCGCCGGGAATCTGCTCCGGGACGAATTGGGCTGGGAGGTCCGTTTTGCCTACAATACGGAGGTGTTGGGGGCAGACGGCACCTTTGGCCGCAGCTCGTACAGGGATATCCTCCTTGTGCGGTATTTCCGCGCCGCTCTAAAACGCCTCAATCCCTGGCTCAACGAAGCACAGCTTTCGGAAGCGCAGAAGATGATGGAAAACCGCCTTTCCACTGCCTCCCTCCTGCAAATCAATGAGGAAAAGTATTTCATGATCCGGGACGGCGTCCCTGTGACCGTCAAACGGCCGGACGGAAAGACGGAGATCCGGAAAGCGGCGGTCATCGACTTTCAAAACCCGGAGAACAACCACTTTCTGGCGGTGAAGGAATTGAAGATCCACGGGGAGCTGTACCGCCGCCGCACGGACATTGTGGGCTTCGTCAACGGCATCCCGCTGCTTTTCATGGAATTCAAGAAGAACACCGTGGACGTGCAGAACGCCTACACCGACAACTACACGGACTATCAGGACACGATCCCGCACCTGTTCTATTACAACGCCTTTCTCATTCTCTCCAACGGCCTGGAGGCCAAGGTCGGCACCCTGGGAAGCAAATTCGAATTCTTCCACGAATGGAAGCGGCTGGCGGAATCGGACCCCGGCAGCGTGGCGTTGGAAACCATGCTCCGGGGCATCTGCAATAAGGCAAGCTTCCTGGACCTGCTGGAGAACTTTATCCTCTTCGACCATTCCGGCGGACATACGGCAAAGATCCTGGCACGGAACCACCAGTACCTGGGCGTAAACGAGGCGATAAAGGCTTACGAAGCCCGCAAGCTCAACGACGGAAAGCTGGGCGTTTTCTGGCATACGCAGGGCTCCGGCAAAAGCTATTCCATGGTATTTCTCGCCCAGAAGATACGGCGTAGATTCGCCGGTTCGCCCACCATCGTGATCCTCACGGACCGGGACGAGCTGAATAAGCAAATCAGCGACACCTTTGAAAACTGCGGACTGCTGGGTAAAACCAAGGCGACTCAGTTCATCGCCACCGGCGGCGGGGACCTGGTGCGGAAGCTGCGAGGGAATCCCAGCTTCATTTTCACTCTGATCCAGAAATTTAACCGCCCGGAGGAAACCCCCATCTACCCGGACCATGAAATTATCATCATGTCGGACGAAGCCCACCGCAGCCAGTATGGGATATTTGCCGACAACATGATGAAGCTGCTCCCCACGGCGGCCCGGATCGGGTTTACCGGGACGCCGCTGCTTTCCAGCGACAACCTTACCGCCCGCACCTTCGGCGGGTATATCTCCGTCTATGATTTCCAGCGTGCAGTGGAGGACGGGGCCACTGTGCCCCTATACTATGAGAATCGCGGAGAGAAGATACTGGACCTGCACAACCCGGAAATCACCGACCGCATCCTGGACGCCATCGAAGCCGCCGACCTGGGCGTGGATCAGCAGGACAAGCTGGAGGCGGAGTTTGCCAAGGAGATCCACCTGATGACCGCAGAGCCCCGCCTTCGCTCCATCGCGCGGGACTTCGCCGGACACTATTCCGACCTGTGGACCAGCGGAAAAGCCATATTCGTTTGCCTGAACAAGGTCACCTGTGTGCGGATGTTCAATTATGTGCAGGAATATTGGGCAAAGGAAATCGAAGCCCTGGAAGCAAAGCTCAAAACCGCCACCCAGCAGGAAGCCCAGGAGCTTGAGCGCAAGCTCCGCTGGATGCGGGAAACGGAAATGGCGGTGGTCATCAGTCAGGAGCAAAACGAAATCCAGACCTTCAAAAAATGGGATCTGGATATCAAGCCCCACCGGGAGAAAATGGAGAAGCGAGAGCTGGACAAGGAATTCAAGGATTCCGAAAACCCGCTCCGGGTGGTGTTCGTCTGCGCTATGTGGCTCACCGGCTTTGATGTGAAATGCCTGAGCTGTCTGTATATGGACAAGCCTCTCAAGGCACATACCCTGATGCAGACCATCGCCAGGGCCAATCGGGTCAGCGAAGGCAAGAGCAATGGCCTTATCATCGACTACATAGGCATCGTCAAGGCTTTGAGAAAGGCCTTGGCAGATTACACAGCCAACCCTGGCGGCGGGAGCAGCCCGGACCCTACAGTGGATAAGGAGGCGCTGATCGCCCGGATCCTGGATACCCTGGAAAAAGCAAAAGCGTTTCTCAAGGAACGGGATTTCGTACTCCAAGACCTGATTGACGCGGTAGACTTTCAGAAGCTCGCACAACTGCAAACGGCGGCAAATGCCGTGAGCGGGAGCGTTGAGGATCGGAAAGCATTTTCAACTTATACTGCTGAGCTGAACCGGCTGATGAAGTACGCGGACCGGCAGGACGTGACCGGGAACACCCGGAAAGAAGCGGAGGCTATCGCAGCGATTTATGCCGAGCTGCAAAAGAAACGGAAAAGCGTAGACACAACGGAGCTGATGGTGGAAATCAACCGCATCATCAACGACTATGTGCAGATCGAAGCCCAAACCGAGGGGATCACGCCTTCCCGCCGCTTCGATATCAGCAAGATCGACTTCGATTTGCTCCGCCGGGAGTTTTCCCGGACGAAAAACAAAAACCTGATGATGAAAGACCTGGAGGAGGTAATCCAGCAAAAGCTGGCTCAACTGCTGTTCACCAATCCAAATCGGATCAACTATTATGAGCGGTATCAGGAGATCATAAACGAATACAACGCAGAACAGAACCGCGTGAAGATCGAAAAGACTTTCATGGAGCTGATGGATCTTGCCAAGAGCCTGGATCGGGAAGAACAGCGGTATGCCCGTGAAGGGTTCGCCAGCGACGAAGAACTATCCCTGTATGATCTGCTCTTCAAGGAGGACCTGTCAAAAGAGGAAATCAAAAAGCTCAAAGAGGTTGCCTCGTCGCTGCTGCAAAAGATCAAGGCCAAAATTGCAGAACTGGATCACTGGACGGATAAGCAGGAAACCAAGGCGGAGGTAGATAATCTGATCCGGGATACGCTGTGGGCAGAGCTGCCGGAGAGCTACGATGAACTCAGCATTTCTGCGTACCGCCAACGGATATATGAATACATATACACGAGGTATAAAGAGGTCGCCTGAACGGGAACGGTGCGCTGCCTGCGTCCTTTTCAGATGAGCCATGTGCAGTTTTCTCCTAAGATTTGCAAATAACCGTTGACAAATCGACAGAATGTGGTATGATGCAACACTCTCCACCGAGAGCATCGAGGCCCCATCTCCTGCATTGACGAAAAAACTTCATCGCTGAAGCAAACAGAACATATTCCCCCGCGCGAAATATTGACCGGCTATAGTTTCTGAGAGCCGGGTACATAGAAAACAGCATAGCCGCCGGCGAGTCGCTCTGACCCGCTGGGCTGTGTGCATTTCTGTGTGCCCGGCTCTTTTTATCTGCCCTGCATTGTTCATAAAAGATTTGCATGACATCACCCTGACAAATGGCTTCCGAGTGAGGTAGTAAGTAGGAGGACTTTTTCCTGCCTGTTTCTGCCTCCACCCAATTCGCAGATTGCACAAAACGAGTTGATCCTAATTGTACAGACCGATGAAATTATCTCCCAGGCAGAAATTCTTTGGTGTGAGGTGCCTGTTTCGTCGGCATAGATAGTGGAGGGTGTTTTTCCGACGAGCGCCAAACCGTCTCTCCACACCACAGTCTGCATAACACTTTTTCGTTGGAGGGGGGTGTAAAACCGCTTCTGAGTGAGTTAGTAAATGGGAGGACAATTTTGAATGAAGGTGAATTGCAGAGAAAGCCGAATGCACAGAACCATGCTGAACATTGGAAACAAAATTCCCCGTCATAGAAAAACGCGGAGAAAAGAAAAGGAGGATCACGCTTGGCAATTCCCGGAGAACAGTATTTTAAAATGAGCAACGCCATCTTCGTCTATGGCCTCTCCCCCATCCAGCTGTCAGTCTACTTCTACCTCTGCCGATGCGCAGGCCAGCGTGGAACATGCTGGCCGAGCATGAACGCCATCGCCGCCAACTGCTGCTGCTCGAAGAACGCAGCGCGGGCGGCAGTGCAGAAACTCGCCGCGCTGGGGTTCATCCGTGTGCTGGCGACCTATGATGAGCTGGCGGGCGGTGGGCGGCGGCAGACGAACAACACGTACTTCATCCTGGACCTTCCGCCGACGCCGGAGGTACAGAAGCGGCGGCGGTTATTCCGATGCCCAGACGGAAGCCTGACGGACGACCCGGAGGGGGCAAGCGCATGAGGCTCTGTGACGGCGTGTGCGCCCCTGTGCGCGGTTCTTTGGAGGGGACCGACCGTGTGCCCCTCCCCGGCAGTTTTTCGGGCTTTGGGCAGGATTTCGGCCTGCTCCGACGAAAGCAGGAGAAAGTCCTGCCGCTCTTTCGGCGGCCGGACAGTCACATCTGCCCGCGGTGCGGGCAGAAGCAGCGGTTTCGCATTGACGCTTTTTCCTCCGCCGGACAGGGGCGTTGACGCTGAATCCCCCAAACCCACGCATTTACGCGCTTTTCGCGACGCTTATACCAAATACAGAGAGGAAGGATGAACTTTTGGGCGAAAAAGCAAGACACACCGTTTGGCTGTCCCCTGGGGCTTGGGACCAGGTGGAGAGGCTCTATCGGAAGGACAACTGCTCCACAAAAAACGAATACATCGAGAAGGCGATCCGCTTCTACTCCGGTTATCTGGAGGCCGGCAGCGACGCAGACTATCTCCCCCGCGTGCTGGCGGAGCTGCTGGAGGGCAAGCTGAACGCCTTCGGCAAACGCATCGGCGCCCAGCTCTTCAAGCTGGCGGTGAACGACGCCATGCTGACCTACCTCACCGCCTACACCATCGACGTGGATCAGGCGTCCCTGGACAAACTCCGTACCCGAAGCGTCCTCGACACGAAGCAGACCCGCGGGGTCATCGATCTCGACGAAGCCCGGTCTGCTCTGCGGGAAGACTGAGCCATGCCAAAGCTGGTTCAGAAGTGCGGCTTTATCAAGCCGGGGAAAGCCGCAGGGTATATGAAGTACATCGCTACCCGTGAGCGCGTGGAAAAGCTGAGCGGCACCGCCCCCGCCACGGATAAGCAGCAGGCCCTGATCCAAAATCTCCTGCGGGACTTCCCGGATATGAAAGAGCTTCATGAGTACGAAGACTACCGCGCCGCTCCCACTGCCGCCAACGCCTCCGGCTTCATCTCCATGGCCCTGGACATGAACGCGGAGAAAGTGCAGACGCGGGATGGGTACATGCAGTACATCGCCACCCGGCCCGGGGCGGAGCGGCACGGGGAACACGGCCTCTTCGGAAGCGAGGCGTCCGTCTCTCTGGACGCCGCCCTGGGAGAGTTGGCCGCTCACGAGGGAAACGTATGGACGATCATCTACTCCCTGCGCCGGGAGGATGCGGTGCGTTGCGGCTACGATCACGCCGAAGCCTGGCGCACGCTCCTCCGGGGAAAGCAGGTGGAAATGGCAAACGCCATGAAGATACCGCCGGACAAGCTGCGCTGGTACGCTGCCTTCCACGACGAGGACACCCATCCCCACATCCATCTGATGCTCTGGTCTGAGGACCCGAAGCTAGGTTATCTCTCCAGGACCGGCGTAGAGGAACTGCGTTCCGTCATGACCAGGCAGGTGTTTCAGGACGAGTTGACGCAGCTTTACCGGCAGAAGGACATGAGCTACAAGGAGGTCGCCCAGGCTGCCAGGGAAGCGCTGCGGACGCTGACGCGGGAGATGGCTGAGGGCTTCTGCCACAGCCCGGAGGTGGGTCAGCAGCTTCAGTCTCTCGCTTTCTCCCTTGGGTCCGTGAAGGGGAAGAAGCGGTACGGCTACCTCAAGAAGCCTTTGAAGGAACAGGTAGACCGGATCGTGGACACCCTGGCGGAGCTTCCGGTTGTGGCAGAGTGCTATGAGGCGTGGAACGTCTGCAAGGACGCCCAGGCGAACTACTACCGGGAGCGGGAAAGGGAGCGGCTTCCCCTGTCCCGGCAGGAGGAATTCCGCTCGATCAAGAACATGGTGATCCGGGAGGCGGAGCGGCTGCGGCTGGGCGAACTGAGCTTCGAGGACAAAGACATGGCAGAGGAACCGATGCAGGAAGAGGATGTATATCTCCTGCCGGATGAGGACGCCCGCGCTTACTACCAGGCGAAGAATGTTCTCTACGACGATTATGCTTCCAGAGAGGAGAAAGCCGAGGCGGTGTCGGAGCTGGAGTATCTGGCGGAGGACGGCAGCAGCGAAGCGGCGCTCCTGCTGGGGAAAGCATGGCGGGACGGACGCTGCGCCCCTCCCTGGGAGGTAGAAGCGGAACGGTGGTTCCGCATGTCCGCCGAAGCGGGGAACGATCAGGCCCAATATGACCTGGGGATGCTGCTGCTAGGACAGCGGCAGAGAAAACGGGAAGGGCTCGACTGGCTCCTGCGGGCTGCCAACCGAGGCAATCCCTACGCCATGTACCGGCTGGGAAAGGAGGCGCTGACCGGGAACATTCTGCGAAAGGACGTCTCCTGGGCCATCCCCATTCTGACGGACGCGGCGGAGCGCGGCCATGCCTGCGCGCAGTATACGTTGGGCAAGCTCTATCTCCAGGGCGAGGATGTCCCCCGGGACCGGGAGCAGGCAAAGAACTGGCTGTATGCGGCGGCAGCACAGGGTCATCGGCACGCGGAGTTCCTCCTGGACCATCTGGACGATGAGGTCCGGCCCTCGGCGATGCTGGCGGCGACGCGGCTGCTGCATCATCTGAGCCGGGTCTTCCGGGACGCGGAGCCCCAGCTCCCCAACGCTCCCCGTATGCGGATAGATCGGAAGCGGGCGAGGCAGCTGCTGGAGAAACGGCTCGCCATGGGTCAAAAGCCGGACGATCATGAACAGGAATACGATGGACCGACCATGTCCATGAGATAAAAGGATTCCCCCGCCCCAGGAGGTGGAGGGGAAATGAATCAAGAAAACGAAAGCAAAAATGAAAAAGGCTCCCTGCGTCGGGAGCGGAAAGGAACTGCATGAAGAAAAACGAATACCGGAGCTTTGACGATCTGCCTCTGATGCTCTCGGTGCCGGAGCTGGCCTCAGTGCTGGGCATCAGCCGCGCCGGAGCATACGAGCTGGTGAAGGAGAAGGGCTTCCCTTCTCTGACCATCGGCTCCCGCATCCTCATCCCCAGGGACAAGCTCATCTCCTGGATCGACGCGAAAAGTTCCCGTGGCGGCGAATAATTCAGTAGACTTCCGGCGTGGGTTGTGGTATGTGTTCGTGCTGACAAACACGGAAGGAGGCGGGAACATGCGCGACATCATCTCCGATCTATACTACGGTGAGCTTCGGCCTCATGAACGGGATTACCATACGGATGCAGAAGCAGAGATCCTTCTGGAATCCTTCAAGCAGGACGAAGCCTGGCTCACGGAGCATCTGGAAGGGGCGGCGAAGGAACGCCTGCTGGAGCTCATCGACTGCCATGATGAGCTGGACGGCCTCACGGCCTACGAGAGCTTCCGCTCTGGCTTCCTGCTGGGAGCCAGACTCATCATGGCGGTCAGCGCAGAAAGGAGAGACCATGGCTAAACGCAGAGCCAGCGGCGAGGGCAGCATCCGCAAACGGAAGGACGGGCGCTGGGAAGGGCGATATGTCGCCGGACACGACGCTGAGGGAAAGCCCATCCGCAGGAACGTGATGGGCAAGAGCCAGGCAGAGGTCAAGGAGAAGCTGAAGACCGCCCTGGCAGAGGCCGGCGCAGTGGACCTGAGCAAGGTGGACACATATACCGTGGGAGCCTGGGCGGAACACTGGTACAGGCTCTACGCCTGGCCGAACCTCCGGGACTCGACACGCCGCTCCTACGAAGGTCTGATCCGCCATCGGGTCATTCCCGTCCTGGGCGACATCCCTCTGAAAAAACTGAAGGCGCAGGACATCCAAAAGATGTACAACGACATGCGGGATCACGGCAGGATAAGAACCGGGAAGAAAAGCAAGCCCGGCCTCAGCTCCTCTTATGTCCGCAGCCTGCACACGATGCTCCACGGCTGCCTGGAACGGGCGGTGAAGGAGCGGCTGATCGTCCGCAATCCCTGCGACGACTGCATCCCTCCGAAGCTGCAAAAAGTGGAGATAAGTATTCTTCCCCAGGAGGACGTCCGCACTTACCTTGCAGAAGCGGAGCGGCGGGGCGTGCTGGCCATGTTCTTCCTGGAGCTCTGCACCGGACTGCGGAAGGGCGAGCTGGTCGCCCTGCGGTGGGAGGATTTGGACATGGAGAAGCGGACGCTCCGGGTGGATAAGCAGGCGGTATCCGTTCCGGGCGGAGGAGTGAAGGTGACGAGACCGAAGACCGAGACCTCCATCCGCACCCTCTCCGTTTCCAAGGAGGTGATCCGCCTGCTGGAGGAGGAGCATGCTAAGCACCCGGAGAATCCCTACATGTTCCCCTCCCCCGTGACCGGCGGGATGTACTACCCGGACGCCGTCAACCGGCTCCATGAAAAGATCCTGAAAAGCACGGGGCTGGCGCACATTCGTCTGCATGATCTGAGACATACCGCAGCCTCGGTCATGCTCCAGAACGGCGTAGACGTGCGGACCCTGTCGGCCATGCTGGGTCATGCCGACGCGGGCTTCACCCTGCGCACTTACACCCACACCACGCCCCGGCAGCTGGCAGAGGCGGCGGACATGATGGGAAGCCTGATGGCGCAGAGCCTGTAAGATAGGCAAGAACGGAGGGAGTTTCGGATCAAAATGCTCTCGGAACTCCCTCCGTTTTGTTCAAAGTACAACTCTCACTTAGCTATCCCTCTGCCGGTCTTTGAACGCACGGGTTCTTTGAAAATAGATACTCGGCAGAACAATGGCGGTTTCCTCTTCGTCAGTTTTCCCCTTCCACCACACGACGAATCTCACTTCCGCACGAAGGATTTCATATCCTTTCTTTCCCAATTCATCCAGTTTCTCACGGCATGCTTTGGACAGCTTCACGACCCATTTTGGTTCTGGCTCACAGGTCTTGAGATAATCACCATCCATCGCCAACGGGTCTCCACTGCGAAGATATGGGACTACCCGCTTTTTGCTCTTAAAATAATCAAGCACCACATCTTTATGTCCAAGTTCTACAAGGATTTCTTCCGGCTCCGGATAGTCCGCTTCATCTGACCTATGAAGGATCCCAGGCGATTTGAACCGCTCAAAATCCTCGGTATTCGTATGGATATGCAGCGCTGACTTCGCTCTCGTCATTCCAACATATACGACACGCTTCTTTTCGTCGGCAGTAAAGTCATAGCCATTCAGAAGCATATATACTGTGTCGAACTGTCTTCCTTTTGCTTTATGCATGGTTGATACTAAGATAGCGCCATCTCCGTCGTCGATGAAATCTTCAAATGCTGATTCGCGAACGTATTCCAGGAGATCCGTGCGATATTTTGTTTTATTAACGGATGCGAAGGTATCTATCATACACAGGCAGGCGGGGAGAACATCGCTGTTCTCATACGTGCGTAGCACTCGGCTTCTCGCTTTATCCCACAAACTGTCATCGACCACAGGAGATGCTTCGTTCTCCGCCAGTGCGTTCAGAAAACAGCGTATTTCCACCAGATTATTGAGGTCGAATCCATCGTTCGATTGAATCAGCTTTGCGCGTAGTCCCTCTCGCATCAGCAAGCCTGCCACACGAAATGCCTCTTCATTGGTGGAAGTCAAAACACAGCGGGTTCCGGAAACACCTTCGGTTTTTATCTGCGCTACCAGCGGAACTTCCAGACTGTCGCTCTTATGCTTTGTGATCGTCACGGTTCCGAGCTGATTGCTTACCGCTCGGATCGGAGTGTTCTTCATTCGGTTCCGGATCGTGGCTGCAAAGGCATTTGACAGATTCACAATGCTCTGTGTGCTGCGGTAATTATCCACCATTTCATACTGTCGGGCATTGAAATCCGTTATCAGCGACTTCATGTATTTAGAGTCAGAACCACGGAACTCATAGATGTTTTGATCATCGTCTCCCACGGCAATGATCCTCATTCCCTCGTTCTGCTTCATCAAAGCCCGCACCAGCGCAAATTCATTCTGGTCCATGTCCTGAGCTTCATCAATAACAAGGACGCTCTTTGTGATGCGGCCTTGCTCGACGTCGCCCCGACTGATCATTTCCGCCGCTTCTTTAACAACGTCCCCGGATTCCTCCAGCGTTCCGATTTTTCCCAAAAGATCGAAACAGTAGGAATGGAATGTTTTGATTTCTACATAGTGTGCAGCGTTTCCAATCAGTTCCAAAAGGCGATGCTTGAACTCCGTCGCCGCAGAGCGGGAAAAGGTCAGCATCAGGAGTTGCTCGTGCTTGATATCCTCAAGCATCAGCAGCGACGCCAGTTTGTGTACCAGCACCATGGTTTTTCCGCTTCCGGGTCCGGCTGCCACTGTAATATACCTGGACGCCCCATCATCGATGATGCTCCGCTGAACCTGAGAAAGCGCGCCAAACAATTCATCATATTTCTTCGCGGTGATGTTCCGGTTGATTTCCTCTCGCTTGTTGCCTTTGAAGTATTTCAGGAGGAAACCACGATAGTCCATCTGAAAATAGTCGCTGACGAACTGAAGCGCTTCGTCGTAATCCCTGACCATCAGATGGGCATATTCACCGACGACATGGATTTGCTGAATGCGCTGCTTATAAAACTCGTCCAGTTGATAGTAATCTTCCTGCTTATACTGGATACGGTTATCCAATTCCAGCCGATTCAACTGCAAAGCATTATAAGAAACAAGGAAGCCGCCCTCCAGCGTGAGAGCATGTATTTTTGACAGGTACAGCAGGGCTCTCTGAACACTGTCAGCTGTTACTTGATCACCCCCGGCAAACAGAGATGCACGCTCATTGAACGCGGTCTGAAGTTCCAGCACCGAAAACAGGACCCGTTGTTCATCCTTTTCCGCTTTGGGTTTATCCAATACCGCGCCTTCGCTTTTCCTGAACAAATAGCTTATTATGAAATCTGCCAACTCGATCCGCTGCAAAAACTGAGACTTTTGCAGTTCGGGTTCCGTAGTCCGCTCCAGGTACGCGCGTTCATCGTCTGCGTTTATTTGTTTTCGGAGATAACCTGAAATCGTCCAGTAGAATACGATGGTCTTGATATCCTTGACCGTTGCGTTTTTTATGCCTTCACGAATAGCCTGATCATTGATTTCCTTATAATTAATATGTTCTCCGCTGGGCAAGTGATTGATCAGAAACTCCTCAAGACGCTGGAACCTTCTCAGAGTCAAAGCAGAGCGGTTCTGAGTCTCCGTCCGATGAATATATGCGGTCAAGTCAGTATGATCCGCGAGGATGCCTTCCTCTCGCATGAGATTGACTGCATCGATGACATCCTCCTTTGGAAGCCCTAGTCGATCGGCAATATAATCGATCCTTGTTTCTGCTTCATCGTTCCCGGCTTTGGCGATACTGCGCCGGGAAATCATAAATTTTACCGAACGTTTTGCGTTTTCTCTCTGTTTCGCATTAAACTTGTCCGATGCATCGATTTTGGCCGCTGCCTCCATCATACTTGAAACAAGCAGACTGTCGGCAAATACCTTCGGTACATTTTGTCCGCGTTCAAGATACCCTGCCTGTTCCAATGCGGCAATTGCTGTTGTTACACGCGTCTCGATATCGGAGACCGTCTCATCCCACCCCGCCTGCCTCGCGATCTCCAGGGCGGAACAGCTTACCGAGCTTCGGTGGCTGGTCAGTGCTTTCACTGCCCGCCATATCTGCTGTATCTCGCTCAAGCTGAGTTTTGTCTGATTCAGCAGAATGAAATGCTTATCCAAATCATCATCGTTGAACAACACATAACAATCCGCATTGATGGAAGCATCTCGCCCCGCACGACCGGCTTCCTGCACATAGTTTTCCAGGGAATCGGAAATGTCATAGTGTATAACCAGTCTGACGTCTTTTTTATCTACGCCCATGCCAAAAGCAGAGGTAGCCACGATGATCTGCGCATCCCCCTGAATGAACGCATTTTGATTGGCGATTTTTTCCGTGCTTTCCATCTTTCCGTTATACGGCAGAGCGGAAAAGCCGTCTTGTGTCAATCGTTTTGCAATTTCTAAGGTGCGCTTGACACGCGAAACATAGATGATTGTCGGGCAGTTTTTTGCCTGGATCAAATTGCGGGCTTCCAGATATTTCTCGTCGTCGGTTTCTTTATACAGTACTGCGTAATGCAGGTTTTTCCGCTCAGAGCCTGTGGCAAACAACTGAAGTTCCAGCCCCAGTTTCTCGCGAAAGTAATCACAGATATCGCTGATGACCTTTTGCTTGGCCGTAGCCGTGAAACAGGAAACAGGTATCGGGTGATTCAGGTTTTTCTTTTCCTGAAGCTTGCGGATAAAATCGCCGATATACATATAATCCACACGGAAATCTTGGCCCCACGCAGAGAAACAATGAGCCTCGTCGATTACAAATCGGACCACATTACGGGCACACAGCAGCGACTCTATGGTTTTGGAGCGAAGCGATTCCGGCGCGATATAAAGAATAGATGCCATTCCATTTGCCACCCGGTCAATGGCATTCTTTCGTTCAATAGGGTCAAGAAGGCCATTGATGGTAACAGCATCCACGATCCCACGTTCCTCAAGATTGTCTACCTGATCTTTCATCAGGGATTGAAGGGGCGAGATTACAACGGTCAGTCCGCGAGAGGTTTCTCCGGCGATCAGCGCTGGAAGCTGAAAGGTAACGGATTTGCCTCCTCCAGTGGGAAACACCGCCAGCAGAGACTTGCCGGATACGGCAGCAGCAGTCGCTTTTTCCTGTAATGGTTCGCCGTTATACGTACGAAACTGGTCAAACCCAAAGATATCCTTCAATCGGATATGCACATCCAGCTTATGACTACAGTATCCACAACCGTCCTCACAGGGCGTCCCTCGGAGCAGCTTTATGACATTATCCATGCGTGGATAATTACGAATAACCCATGGCGGTGTAATAGATGCCTTATCGTCAACGCAAATCAATGATAGCGTATAAGCCAATTCTATCGGTGTTTTTCTGACAAGCAGTTCCAAATCAGTGTGTTCACAAATTTTCCCTCGAAACTCACGGCGGATCAGGTCAATGATGTTACCCTCCGGTTTAAGATTCAAGAATTTGAAAAAGCCAGAAAACTCGCGCGTATTCCCAAGCAATCCGCAGTAGATTCTCCGCATTGCCAGCGGGCATGCGGAAAACGCATTCACTTCATCATAGAACAAATCCCGTGATTTCATCGCATCGTTCAGCGGGTTGTTCAGTTCATCTGTCTGTAGTTTATCGTCCTTGAGGAGTTTGTGATACGGGCGTTTCGGGAAGAGCAATGGGGACAAGTATAACGTGTCAATGGCTGCGTATCGGTTATTGATGTTTTCTATGAATTGACCCACGTATTTAAGATCGTGAGCCATGATATTGTGACCGCAGATATAATTGCTGTCTCTGATAAAAGCAGCAAATTCGCTGTGCTTTACTGTATGCAGCTGACTGCCGGTGTTCTTAATAGCGCCAATGTCAAGAATCCTTCCGGATTTTGAATCGATCTCCGTATCGAAGAACACGATCTCCTGCACTGACGCCACCACCATTCCTGTCAATCGATTGTTTTATTATAAATAATTCAAGCCATTAATTCAACTGTTTCAACAACCGAAGATACAATGGCGATATGACTGGCAGCAAAAGAAACAGCGGCAGGAACGCCGGTCATTTTGAATCACAGAGTTCCCGCCGCGCATGTCATTCGTTTTTGGTCTGCCGCCACGCTTCTGCTTTGCGAAGCATCTCCCGCACGAAATCGTGCTTTCCCGACGTGTATTTCTCCCGCCCGGCGTCCTCCGGGTTCACGGCGGCCAGGGAAAGCTTCAGGGCTTCGTAGGCTTTGGCTTCCGCCGGGAAGGCATTGAGATAATCCCGGAAATTCAGGTAATTCCGCCACTCCGCGCCATCGGCCAGGACCACATGGATGAAGTGGGTCTGCTTGTCTCCCGTGCCGTTGTAATAACTTCCGCAGGCAAAGAGTTCCTGGTCTTCATCGTTCCACGAGCGGCGATAGAAGCCCCGGGCTTCCAGCTCCGCCTGCATTGCATTGATATCGTCAAAGCAGCGCACCGCGACCGCAATGTCCACGATAGGCTTGGCGCAGATCGCAGGGATCGCCGTGCTTCCCACATGCTGGATATCTACGGCCGCGTCCCCCAGGATGCCTTTGAGCTTTTCGATGATCCTCGCCGCTTCCTCTTCCCAAGCGGCTTCGTGCGGAACCAAGGCGACGGTCCCCCGTTTCAATCCAAGGGTCATAGATATCTCCTCCGAAAGAACAGCAAAAGGCGGATGTATGGTTTCATAACTATTATTCTCACGTTTTTCCCGTGTGGGTCAGAAAGGGGTCAGACCCGGTTTTCACGGGCTGCGAGATGTCAGGAGCGCCCAGACGTTTCGAGTAAAACGAACAGGATCGACGCTCTTTTTCCCTCTGTCCTTCATCCAATCCCTGGAAAGCGAAATGCCCCGAAAAGTTACAAAAAAGCCCTGATTTCAACGAAATCAAGGCTGTTTTGGTGGGGGCGGGTGGATTCGAACCACCGTAGGCATAGCCAGCAGATTTACAGTCTGTCCCCTTTGGCCACTCGGGAACACCCCCACGTCGTCGCAAGCTTCGGATCATTCGCTTCCGCGCAAGCGCAAAAGCTCATTCCCTACGCTGCTCCTCCTTTTCAAATCGAACCCGCTTCGCTGGGCTTCGATTTGATTTAAGGATTCAATTGTGACAAATCGCCTTTTTCCCCCGTATTCACGGCGCGACCCAGCAAAGCGGTCGCGGCGTGAGGAGGAGGTGCAACGAAGCGATACGCAGTTTTCGCGGCTCTTACGCTGACCGCGAAAACGGAGCGAGCGCAGTTTGCACCGACGATGGAGCTGGTGGACGGACTTGAACCCCCGACCTGCTGATTACAAAGAAATCCGGGAAGGTCCAGAGCTTGCTATCATGCGCTTTTCGGACCTTTTCCCTCGGGTAAACGGTCCATAATCAGCAGGTCGCTCCGATACGTCCATAGGCTCCTTTCGTGTAGTGGGTCAGCGTGTGGGTCTGTGCCGTCAGGCACTCAGCTTCACACCCTCTCTGCTGATGTTGGAAAAGAAGGGAAGAAGCTCAATGCGCTCCTGAAAATACGTCCGGTTTTCCACGATAGGGGAAACGATGATCCCGTAATCCATAAACAGCTCAGACGCGATTTCGCCCACGCGCCAGTTCTGCGCGGCGATTTTCTCCCGAGGCGCATCCACAAGGATAAACAGGTCCAGATCCGAACCCTCCTGCGCGTCCCCGCGGGCATAAGAGCCAAACAGAATCGCATCGACTTGTTCCCCAGGGAAAAGCACCGCGATCCTGTCACGCGCCTGCAAAGCGATGTTTTCTATAGCCTCTCTGTTAAAGCCATCCACCCGCATCGCCTCCAAACCACGCTGCTCATACTACAAATAACCTATTGAGAATTCATATCCAAATTCGAGCCCGGTTACAGGTTACCACAACGGTCAGCGGATTACAAGAAACTGACCGGATCAATTCCACAGCGGTCGCTTCTGCCCTTCCCCTCTCCATACGCTGGTGGGGAATATATCAAGAAGACGTATGCAAGAAGGTATACATCCTGAGAGCCGGGTACATAGAAAACCGCATATCCACCGGTGAGTTGCTCTGTCCCGCTGGACGGTGTGCATTTCTATGTACCCGGCTCTTTATCGGGTTCTGCGAGTATAGATGCGGAGCAATGTCTTCTTCTCGTCAGCCAAAAGTTCTGTCGAAGAGCTGTACAAACTCCCGAGTGACTTGGTAAGTATCTCCTGCCGCACGTTGCTGGTTTTGCGAGCCGCTTACCCGGCCAGGAAGCAGGCGCAGAGATGGCCCTCCCCTACCTCTCGCAGCTCCGGGAGCTCCGCGCGGCAACGGTCGGTGCAATGGGGGCAGCGCAGGGCGAAGGGGCAGCCCTGCTGCACCTGCAGGGGGCTGGGAGGCTCGCCCTCCAGCAGCTTGATCTCGTCGCTCTGATCGCAGTAGACATCGAAGACCGAGTTCAGCAGCGCGTGGGTATAGGGATGCCGATACTCCTGCTCCAGCCGCTCGCTTTGCAGCAGCTCCACCACCCGGCCCAGGTACATGATGGCGATGCGCTGGGTGACGCAGCGGA
>JAEEGK010009612.1_pt1 | contig 22531 bp, 9 predicted proteins | sample 8958771 | NCBI WGS metagenome assembly JAEEGK01 (sample SAMN16246547, study PRJNA631951) | gut metagenome | biome: gut microbiome; feature: rumen; material: SC-attached | host: Bos | place: Iran: Karaj | collected 2018-10 | reverse complement strand
GGATGCGACGTACATTGAGCCGCTTAACGTAGAGCGTCTTTCTCAGATTATCGAAAAAGAGCGTCCAGATGCGCTGCTGCCGAACCTTGGCGGTCAGACGGGCTTGAACATGGCTATGGAGCTTAACAAAGCCGGCGTTCTGGACAAATACGGCGTTCAGGTTATCGGTGTTAACCTTGATGCTATTGAGCGCGGTGAAGACCGTGAAGTTTTCAAAGAGACGATGAAAAACCTTGGCATTGATACGCCAAGGAGCGGCATTTGCCACACTGTTGAAGGCGCGGAAAAAATCGCCGAGGAAATCGGATTCCCGCTTGTCGTTCGTCCGGCTTACACGATGGGTGGTCAGGGCGGCGGCTTCTGCTACAACGTTGAGGAGCTTCGCACCATCGTAATGAACGGTCTTGATCTTTCAATGACTCACCAGTGCTTGATTGAGGAGTCGATTCTTGGCTGGGAAGAGCTTGAGGTTGAGGTCGTCCGTGACGCAAAGAACCAGATGATTGCCATCTGTTTTATAGAGAATATTGATGCTGTCGGCGTTCATACGGGAGATTCTTTCTGTTCCGCGCCGTTCCTTACAATCGACAAGGCTTTGGAAGAGCGCCTTAAGAGAGACGCGTTCAAGATTGTTGAGTCTATCGGTGTTATCGGCGGTACGAACGTTCAGTTCGCGCATAACCCAAAGACAGGCCGTGTCGTTATTATCGAGATCAACCCAAGAACGTCGCGTTCGTCCGCGCTCGCTTCTAAGGCGACAGGTTTCCCTATCGCGCTTATTTCCGCAAAGCTTGCTTCCGGCATGACGCTCGACGAGATTCCTTACTGGCGCGACGGAACGCTTGAAAAATACACACCGGGTGGAGCTCCGGACGGTGATTACGTTGTACTGAAGTTTGCTCGTTGGGCATTCGAAAAGTTCCGCGGTGTAGAAGATTCGCTCGGCACATCGATGAAAGCTGTCGGCGAGGTTATGTCTATCGGTAAGACTTTCAAAGAGACTTTCCAGAAGGCTATCCGCGGTTTGGAGAACGGACGGAGCGGCCTTGGTTTTGCGAAAGACTTTAACCGCAAGACAGCCGATGAGCTTTGCGAAATGCTCAGGACAGCTTCGAGCGAAAGATATTTCCAGCTTTACGAGGCTATCCGCAAGGGTGTTTCGCTCGACAAGCTTTACGAAATTACATACGTTAAAAGATATTTCCTTGAGCAGATGAAAGAGCTCGTTGACCTTGAAGAAGAGATGCTCAAAAATCCTGGTCGCGTTCCTGCTGACGATTTGCTTATCCGCGCGAAGAAGGACGGATTCAGCGACAAGTATCTTTCAAAGATTCTTAAGGTCAGCGAGAAAGCTATCCGCGACAGACGCAACGAGCTCGGCGTAAAAGAGGCTTGGCTTGCAGTTCCTGTTAGCGGCGTAAAGAACGCGAACTACTACTATTCTACATACAATGCGCCGGATAAATCGGTTGCTACGACAAATCCGAAGAAGATTATGATTCTTGGCGGTGGCCCGAACAGAATCGGTCAGGGTATTGAGTTTGACTACTGCTGCTGTCATGCGGCTATGCAGCTCAAGGAAATGGGATACGAGACAATCATCGTAAACTGTAACCCGGAGACTGTTTCAACCGACTACGACACTTCTGACAAGCTTTACTTTGAGCCTGTTACGACAGAAGACGTTCTTCAGATTTACGAGAAGGAAAAGCCGTTCGGAGTTATCGTTCAGTTTGGTGGACAGACACCGCTCAACATTGCACGTGAGCTTCAGGAAAACGGCGTTAACATTCTTGGAACTTCAATTGATTCTATCGATATTGCAGAAGACCGCGACCTTTTCCGTCACATGATGGAGAAGCTTGATATTCCGATGCCGGAAAGCGGAATGGCAATTGACTTTGAAGAGGCTAAGGCTTGCGCCGACAAGATTGGCTACCCGATTATGATTCGTCCGTCGTTCGTTCTTGGTGGACGCGGTATGGAAGTTATCTACGACGAGGTTACTTTGAAAGAGTACGTCGCAAAGGCTGTCGGTGTTACGCCTGACCGCCCACTCCTTATCGACCGCTTCCTTAAGAACGCTCTTGAGTGCGAGGCTGATGCGCTTGCGGATAGCACGCATGTTTACATTCCGGCTGTTATGGAGCACGTTGAGCTTGCTGGTATCCACTCCGGCGACAGTGCGTGTGTTATCCCGCCTGTTTCCATTCCGAAAGAGAACTTGGAGACAATCAAAGAATACACGAAGAAGATTGCGGAGAACCTTCACGTCTGCGGTTTGATGAACATGCAGTACGCGATTGAGGACGGAAAGGTTTACGTTATCGAGGCGAACCCGCGCGCCAGCCGCACCGTGCCGCTCGTTTCAAAGGTTTGTGACACGCAGATGGCGCGTCTTGCCACACGCATGATGCTTGGCGAGTCTCTTGAGTCGCTCGGACTGAAAGACAAGATTATTCCGTATTACGGCGCGAAGGAAGCTGTTCTTCCGTGGGCACGCTTCCCCGGAGTTGACCCGATTCTTGGACCTGAAATGCGTTCTACTGGCGAGGTTCTTGGACTTGCCGAGACATTCCCGCTCGCGTTTTACAAGGCAGAGGAAGCGGCTGGTTCAGAGCTTCCGCACGCGCCGGCAGCTTGGGAGAACAAGAAGGTTCTTATTTCGCTCAGTAACAGGGAAAGCCAGAAGGATCAGGTTCTTTACATCGGCAAGACGCTTAAGGACTTGGGCTTCACGCTTATCGGAACAGAGGGCACGGCTGACTTCTACAACGCGAACGGCATAAAATGCGAGGTGGTCAATAAGATTGGAGCAGGCCGCCCGGACGTTGTGGACAAGATTATGAACAAGGATGTATGCCTTGTTATCAATACGCCAAAGGCAAAGCGCAACTACGCCGAGGACCGCAAGACAATCCGCAAGGCTTGCTTGAAGTACAAGGTAAGCTACATCACGACGCTGGCTGGCGCGCTCGCGGCTGTAAAAGGCATTGAGAGCGTAAAGAACGGCAACGGCGGTGAGGGCGGAGTAAAGTCCCTGCAGGAATATCACAGCTTAATTAAGAGCCGATAATATTTTGCGGCTCTTAAAACGGCTTAATACGCCAGTTCTGATTTCGGTCGGGCTGGCGTTTTTTTTCAGGGAAAGATATAAAAAGCAGGTCGCGCTGCGGCTTAAAGTTTCGTTGAAATCGCAAAAACCGGAAAATTAAGAATTTGTTAAGAATTCGTCATTTTGATGTTTCCTTTTTCCCTTTCTTGCTATATGCTTTATGTGTAGGAGAGTTAGGGAAGGGTTGAATGAAACTTAATGCGAAGTTCCAGACGATTATCATTTCGCTCCTTATAATTGCATGTTCAATAAGTGTTTTTATGTTCATGAGCTTCATGCAGATAATGAAGCTCCGCGATTTTGAGACGACAGCCAAAAATGCCGATGCTATAGTTCAAAAACTTGTTTCTTACAATGACGCCGTTTTCGCGCGTAAGTTTGCCTACGACGAAGTTTCTTCCAACTGGGAATCGCTCAGGAAGCAGGCGGATGCAGTTTTCAACGAGCTGAATAATGTTTCCATTATGACAAAGCTTGACGAGGAGATGGCGGATAAGCTTTCTTCCGTAATAAAAACGTGGAACTACATTCAGCCGAGTTTCAACGAGCTTTCGGAGCAGTACAGCAATCTTGTTAATAACAGCCAGATTGACGCGTCTATAAAAACGACAGTAAAAGCATACGGACTTTTGGAAGGCGTGCGGCAGATTAAGGGAATGCGCGATACATCCGCGCTCGACAACGCTATTTATAATATCTCTTCGGCGCAGAATAATATTATCTATATAAATGATTCTTTCAACAGATTGCTTACGGAGCTGTGCGAAGGTCTTACAGCCTTCTGCTGGAAGATATACTATCAGTTCCTTGTGCTGACGCTCGCGATAATCGTTGTGGCTTCTGTTACGGCGTTCTTTATTACAAAGGCGGCGACCGGAAAGATAACGAAGCGTATAATGACTTTGCGCGATGCTTCCAAAAAGCTTTTGGACAAGAATTTTACGGTAAAGCTTGTTGATAGAACACGTGACGAGGTTGGTGACCTTACGCGCGATCTTTGCGAGACTGTGAACGGTCTTGACGGCATATTGCAGGATGTTAAGCATGGCGCGGCAATAGCGGTGCAGTTCGGTAACACATATGAGGGAGCCGCCACTCAGACGGCAGCTGCAACACATCAGATCCGCACGAGCATTGAGTCTTTGAACAGGCAGTTTGAGCTTCTTGAAAAAGCCGTAAAAAGCTCGATGGAAAAGCTTATGGAAATGTCGGACATTGCGCTCGCGCTCGTCGTGGATAACCAGCAGCAGTTTGACTCTATTTCGCAGAACTCGGACGACATCACAAAAATGGCGAAGCTTGTCTCTGTAATTACAGATATGTCCGTGGAAAAGTCGCAGAACGCCGAGCGCATACAGCAGTTCGTTACGGACGGCGACAGCAAGATAAGCGCGACTACGGAGCTTCTTAACGAAATTACGGGGCAGCTTGACGAGATTGGCGACGTTATCGAGATTATCAACGGAGTCGCCGAGCAGACGAATATTCTTTCGATGAATGCGGCTATAGAAAGTGCCCACGCGGGCGAGGCGGGAAAAGGATTTGCCGTTGTTGCCGAGGAGATTCGCAACTTGGCGGAGTCTACAGCGGACAATTCCCGAAGGATAGCGGCCTCTATAAACGCGATTGTGCAGAAAGTGACGGCTGCCGACAAAGCGAGCAGTCTTGCGGCGGATGCGTTCGCGCGTGTAAGCGAGCAGGCGCAGGATATGAGCAACTCCCTGCATGATATAACAGAAGATTTGCGTTCCGTAGATATGAAGATAAACGAGGTCGATAAGCGTACTCATTCTGTCGCTTCAACGGCATCTAAGATAAGCGGGCAGTGCGACCAGCTGAATACTCAGCAGATGGCTGTTTCCGAGGCGATGGCACAGATGCACGGCATTTTCTCGGAGTCGAAAACCGGCGTTAACGAGATTCGCTCCGGCGCGAACGACATTGTTGAGAAAATGCTGCAGGTGAGCGAGCTGAGCGCAGAATCGAGCAGTAACATGAAGAATCTTTCAAACGAGCTTTCTGCGTTCGTTACCACTGATGCTGAGCTTGATACTAAAGAGGCCCTTGCCGATATTTCAAGCGAGCTTTCTGAGATTTCCAGCGAGAGTGGTGCTGGTGAAATCGTGCCAAGCGGTTCTGCGGTCGAAAGTTCATCTGGTAGTTCTTTGAGCGAAAGTGTACCGATAATTTTGGAGCAAAATGAGGTTTTCGCGAATATTGATAAAATGACGATTTCTGGCGATGATACCGAAAAAGAAGAAGATAAAAAGACTTTCACGTCAGAACCCGACAACGACGAAGATCTTTTGGCATACTTCAATTCGTAAGCATACGGTCGGTGGTGGTAGCCTGTCCGCCGCCAGCCCGCGAAAAATTTCCTATTATATTTCTATCGAAAGTAATAATTTTCTTGTCTCCGGTTTAAAACATGCTGTATAATACTCTCCGTAGAAACTGTAGTTTCTCGGGGGTCTTATGAGTATTTATGCTATTTACATGATTTTCTTCGCACTGTCTACTTTCGTAGGTGTTCCGCTTCTGTCTTCTTTCCAGGTAACGCAGATCAAAGGCTCTGATTATGCTGACTGGGCTGCAGGCTTACCCATCACGATGGGCGCGACCGTATTGATTTTTATCGTTGTTTCAATAATCACAGCTATCATTATGAAACCGCTTAAGGCTGCTATCAAAGCGGCTGAGACACGAGAGCTTACCAACGACGAGAAGATGCAGGCGAACAAGGTTCTTAAAAAACTTAAGCTTGTAACAATAATCTCTCTTGTAGCCGGTTATCCTATTGGAAACGGCGCGACAATCATCATAAAGACGCTTACAGGAAACGTCTCTTACTCCATGCAGGATCTGGTTGTCATCATGATTCTGATCCTGCTCTATGCGTTCATAGCAATTGAGTATTCAGTAACATGTTTTTCCGTAATGGCAAGCAAGCAGCTCTCGAAGCTGAAAATCCAGAGCACTGATGGCATAAAAACAAAGCCGTTCTCTGCAACGGTTATGAGAATCCTTGTGTGCATCATCCTTACATGCTGCTGGCACGTGTTCTGTAGCGGTTACAGCGCAATCCGCCACGGCTGGACAATGGATATTTTCCTGAAAAAAGCTGTGATTGGTTATCTGTACAGTTTCATTTTTACAGATCCTCTTTTCATACTGATTCTTCATTCGTTAAGGACACGTTTCAAGAGCACAATTAATCAGGTTGCGGCACTCAGGAAAAACGGTGACCTTGTTTCCAGATTGAGCATCAGCACGTTCGACGATTTCGGCGTTGTAATGACAGAGATGAACAAGCTCATGGACTTCCTTAAGAACTCCATCAATAAACTTAAGACCGAGAATCTGAAAGTTGATAAGGATGCCGGCGATTTGCTCAACGTTACGGAGAATTCTTTCGCGGGTATTACTCAGATAGTAAGTTCGTTCGAGAATATGAGCAAGCAGAATGCTTATCAGGACAAGCTTCTTGATGATGCAAAGAAGAATATCGAGAAACTCAATGAAGAGGCGGCTTCCGTAAGTCAGATTATGGAAACGCAGTCTGAATCAGAAAGAGAAAATGCCAAGGCAATTGGCGAGATGGTTTCCGATTTGGAGTCTGTCACAGGATTGATTGAGAAGGCGCAGGTTCTCGCGCAGGAGCTTACTCAGCAGTCTTCATCCGGTAAGACCGAAGTTGAGAAGAGCCAGACTGTTATCAACGAGATTTCCGAGAAGTCAAAGAAGATGAGCGACGTTATTCAGGTTATTGATTCTGTCGCAAATCAGACGAACCTTCTTGCTATGAACGCCGCAATCGAGGCGGCTCATGCTGGTGAAGCCGGTAAAGGATTCGCGGTCGTTGCTGGTGAAATCAGGAAGCTTTCTGAGGATACGCAGAAATCCGCAAGGGATATCAGCAACATTATTGGCGAGATTATCACCGTTATCGAGACTGGTGAGCAGAGCATGACAGATACGCAGAAAGCATTCGGAAAAATCAGTGAGAAGATTGATGTTCAGTCCGATGCTGTCGGCGAGATTTCCAAATCGATTCTTTTGCAGTCTCAAAAGGCGAACACAGTTCTTTCCAATACAACGCAGATTACGAACAAGATTTCTGAGGTCAACGAGCTTATAAAGAGCCAGTCTGGATATACGAAAGAAATTAAGAACGGAATTGATGATATTGTTAACCTTGCGGCTGTAGTAAACGGCGCAATGCATGAGTCTGAAGTTGTCGTAAAGGATTTCTCGAATTCGTTCAGTACCGTAAAAGAAAAGGCGGAGCAGAACAGAGCTTCTGTTACGAACATTACGGAAGAGCTCGATAAGTTCAAAATCTAACGCTAATTTTTGTGCTTTCCGCCGAAGAAAAACACGACTGTCGCAGCAATGTACGGCAAGGCGGGAAGCACTGATGGCGGTATGAACGAGAATCCTGCCGCCATCTGGATGCTGTCCGCCGCATAACCTGCTGCCGTGAACAAAAGCGCAGAAGCTATTACCCCAAAGACATTCCGCCTGCCAAGAAAAACTGCCGCAAGGGCAATCCAGCCGCGTCCTGAACTTATGTTTGGCACGAACGAAGAAAGCCTTAATGTAAGGACTGAACCAGCGGCGGACGCAAAAACTCCTGCAATCAACCATGAATAGCATCTGTAAAAAGCCGGATTCACACCTTTCTTTTTAAGAAGCTTCGGGTCTGCTCCGGCAACAACGAGCCTGAGTCCCCATTTGGTATATTTCACTACAGGAAAAAGAAATAACACACATGCAAGAGTCGGCATGAAAAGCGCGAAAAACGACGCTCCGTTTGAAATCGTTGGGAAGAGTCCGTCCGCAAAATTAAAGTTCGCCTTTAATATCGCCGGAGAGAGCACGCCTTTTGTTCGGAAAACGACAGAAGAGCATACGGACGTGAATCCGGCAGAGAACAAGTTGAGCGCGATTCCCGTTACGAAAGGATTTGATTCTGTTTTTTCGGTATACACGGATGCGAGTACGGAAACTGCCGCCGCGCAAAGACCGGATAGCAGGCAGGCGACAAAAGTGTTGCCTGTGTAGTATGCGAAAAGGAACGTAAGAAAAGCCGACAAGTTTATTATTCCGTCGATGAAAACCGCAAGAACGCCGGCATATTCGCTGATTAACGCTCCGGCTGAGGCGAGCAAAAGAGGGACGGAAGATACCAGAATATTCAAGATGATTCTCATGCCTTTTCTCCTTTGCTGCGGCTGACCGTAACGAAAAGCAAGATAACAGCCTGAATGATGTACGTCATGTCCGGGTTCATGCTGCCAGTGAGGACTGTTCTTTCACATCCTGTGTAAATGAACGAAAGCACAAGGACTGACGGAATGAGCATAACCGGATTTTTTCCTGCGATAAGGGCAGCCGTAAGAGCGTTCCAGCCGAAGCCGGAGTAAAAGCCGGAGTGGCATGTGAAATGTGTGCCAGTAACTGCCAAAAAGCCGCATAATCCGTGGAAAGCGCCGGATATAAGCATTCCCGACATAAAGTTTCCGTTTACATTAAAGCCGCTCAGCTTTGCAAAAGAAGGAGCCGTTCCTGATATGCGGAAGATTCTTCCTTTTTTTGTTTTTACGAGTATAAAAATAAGAGCCGCGACGACAGCAAGAACAATAAAAACTGATATGTTAAGCGACGAAGGCTTAAGAATCTGCGGAAGCCTGAAACATTCTGCAAGGAACGGCGTTGCAAGAAGATTGCCGTTTTTCGCGCGGAAGACATTCGTTATCGCACTGTCGATGCAGGGAATCACCGCGCCGGAAAGAAGGAAAGAAGATAAAAGAACTTCAATATTCTTGTGAGTTTTAAGAACTGCAGGAATTGCCGTCATCATGGCACCGGTGGCGGCGGACAAAACGGCGGCAAGGAGCAGCACGAGCACGGCGACTGGTAAAGGAAGTTCAGGCATAAAGCCAAGCAGAATGGCAGCGACAAAGCCGCCGGCATACACCTGACCTTCGCCACCCAAGTTTATGGAGCCGGCTGTTATGGAAGCAAAGGCTCCCGCTGCCGCCGCAAGAAGCAGGGTAGCGGTGTTTAGCCAGTTTCCGGTGAAAAAAGCCGATGAAACCGGCGCGGTGAAAAACGAGAGCAGCGTTTGCCACGGATTTTTCGCCATCAGCAGAATAAGCGCAGCTGCCGCAACGAAACCGGCGAGAAGCGCGTATTGTGAGTATGCGATGAAGCTCTTTTTGCGCGGAGATTCGGGTTTCGGCGCGGATTTTTCGTCTTTTGTGCCGCTTAAAGTGTCTTTGCCATCAGCGGTGTTTGTGGCATTTGCGAGATTTTCAGTCTTTGCGGCGGAATCGCTTTTTTTAAGAACTCCCGACACAAGATGATACGTTACGTCCGCGTGTTTTACGACTTCCGAGCCTTCTGCCGCAAGAACAAGGACAGCCGCGCCTTTAGCCGCTTCTGTTTTAATCCGCTTTATTATCGCGGAAGTCCGCTTTCTGTCCAGTCCGTAAACAGGATTCGCGAAAATAAGCAGGTTCGGCTTTGTCTGTCCGTCCGCGGAAAAAAGCTCGCGCTCAATTACAAGGCTCTGGAGCATTCCGCCAGAAAGGTTTGTAACCGGTTCGTCAGGCAGAATGTCTACACCGGAAAGCTTTATGATATCTGTTTCCTGATTATAGCAAGGTGTAAGAATGTCGCGGACGGACAGCAGCGGCGACGAAGCCCTGTTTGTCTTGTCTGACGGCACGATTCCCACGCCGTTTTTTCGAAGTAATGTTGGTGAAAGCCTTTTTTGTTCCGCACCCATGAAAGTAATCGTGCCGTCACACTGAAAATCGTTCATACCTGTGATGATGTCTTCAAGTGTATCAAGCCCGGACTCTTTTTGCCCTGTGATGCAAGTGACTTCACCTTTTTTTACGGTGAAAGAGACATCGTGCAAGGCGGCTTTGCGGAACGGGTATGCGGAGACGTTATGGAAGCAAAGGACTTCGTCGCCTTTGTCAGCAGAAAAGTCAGCAGTGTGCTGCGCGGAAACGTCTTCAGCCACAGAAGAATTGTCGGCTGAAACAGGCTCGGTTTCTGTGCTCGTTTCGCTGAACATCGCGGAATATATTTTTTTTGTGGAAGTTTCCGCGCTAAGTTTTTTTAACTCTGATGTCTCGAACTGAGCCGAGACTACGCCGTCGCGTAATATGTAAACAGTGTCCGAATAAAGGACGGCTTCTTCTATGTCGTGCGTTATGAAAATGACACAAAGCCCGTTCGCGACGGCTACGCGGAGTTTTTCAAAAAGTGCTTTGCGCTCTGTGCCAGAAAGAGTCGCTGAAGGTTCGTCAAGAATAAGAAAATCGGGCTTTCGGTAGAGGGCGGAAAGAAGCGCGGAATAAAAGCGTTCCTGCGCCGTAAGCGCATACGTCTTTTTTTCCAGAACCGGCCCTGTGCTCCATTTTTCACACAAAGCTTCAAGTTCTTTACGGGCTGTATTTCGCCCTACAATGCCGAATCGTTCGGTCGGTTCTGCGCCTAAAATGCAGTTGTCAAGAACGGAGATATTGTTCGCAAGCTCTGGTATTTGGCTTACGGCGGCGATATTGCTGGCTTCGTCAAAAATGAGTTCTCCGCTGTCTGGGCGCAAGTTGCCGGTAATAACTGACGCAAGTGTTGATTTTCCGGCTCCGTTTTCGCCTAAAAGTGCGTACATGCGCCCGCCCTCGAACGAAAGAGAGACGGAATCGAGGACTTTTTTACGAGGATAGCTTTTGGAAACGTTACGTACGGAGAGTATCGCCATAAAAAGACAATAAGTTAAAGATAACAAAAAGGCAAGCGCCGGATTGGAGCAGTTGCCAGAGGGATGAAAGACCGAGGCAAGTCCGGCGGTGTCTTCAGTCACCGCCGGACCGCGCTGCGGAAAGCCGGGAAACTAAGGGGGCTACGCGCCTACACCTTATTACTGCGGTGAAGGAAGGAGTAGCTCACCGTTTTTGATGAGCGCGTATTCCTTTGATGTCACGGCTCGGACTTCATCTGGAACAGAGGAGATGTAAAGTGGATCGTCCTCTATGAATGAGATGTATCCTTCTTTAATGCCGACTGTCTCGGCGGTGCCGAACTTGATTGATTTATCCAGGTATTTTGTCATCATTTCATATGACATTTTGTCCTGTGCCATCGTTGTGCTTGAGATTACGTATCCAGGGGCTTTTGCGAAGCCGTTGTCGTCGAACCATGCGATGTAGAATCCGAACTTCTCTGCCGCAGAGATAACGCCCTGTGAAGCGCCGCCTGCGATTGGGAGAATAACGTCTACGCCGGCATTGTAAAGTGCTTCGGAAAGCTCCATGCCTTTAGAGGCATCGTACCAGTTTCCGACTACGACAAACTCAACTTCTGTGTCCAGAACTGCGGCTTTTGCGCCCTCGATGTATGACGGCAGGATTATGTTGTTCATTACAGGATATTCCTGTGCCGCGACAAGAGCGATTTTATGCGCTTCGTTCGCATATTCCATTTTGGAAGCGGAAACGAGGGCGGCTGCGTAACCTGCCATGAAAGCCTGCTCGCGCTGATTGTAACGTACTGTTGCAACGGAAGCGTTTCCTTCGAGGTAAGCGTCCATAAGGACGAACTTTACGTTAGGGAACTGTGTTGTAAGCGGTGCTACAAGGTCTGGGAGCGACGGGTTTGATGAAAGGATCATCGTGTATTCGCCAGATGAAGCGAGGGCTGTAAGCTTGCTGCTCCATTCTGACTGGTTCGTTCCGGCTTCGATAATCGTGCATTTTACGGCGTTCTTTCCGTCTGCATGATTCTTTGCGTTGAAGTCGGCAACGGCGTTTTCTGCGCCGCTTACGAGCATTTCGTAAACCGGGCTGCCGGAAACGACACCGGGAACAAATACTGCGATTGATTCTACAGTAGCTTTCTCTGTTTTACATGCTGTGAAGCTGAGCGTGCAGACGACCAAAGCGGCGCACGCACTGAGTGTTGTTAATAAATGTTTTATATCAAACTGTTTCATGGGTGTGAGTATAGTTTTATATCAAACTAATGTCAATAGATTTTTTGATTATTTTTCCGGGTTCAGGATGAACGTGCCGTGGTCATCAACAATCGTCGTCGTCATGCTTGAAAGCGGCTTCCATACTATAGAAAGCTTGAAGTACGGGCTGAACTCAAAATAGTACGGCACAGTGTCTTTCATCAGCTTTGGCGAGATGGAGAATTCCGCGGAAAGCTTCCAGTCGTGAAGCTCGTGGTTCAGCTTTAATGAGAGCGTCTGCAGCTTGAAAGCCGACTTTTTGCGCAGATTGTCGTCCCAGAACGCGAACGAATTGAACAAATCGACAAAAATGTTCTTTTCGCCAGGGACGTCGACACCGATGTTCGAAAGCGACTGCACGTATTTGAAGACTGACGAGTTGCGGCTCGTGGCGGAGAACGAAATGTCGAGGATTTCGTTTATCTTGAACGAAAGCGAGCCTGTTATTGAGAACGAGCTTTCTGTCGGGCGCACTAGGTTCATCGAAAGGTTCGGGGAAACGGATGGTGACAAAGAGATTCTGTCCTTCCAAAAATAGAACGATGCGTTGCTCCATGAGTAGGAAAGACTCATATCCTCTGCCTGGAATTTCTTGTTTGTGCCGGCGACCCAGCCCCTGTCACTGTCGAGAGTGTAGGGGAACGAATGGTTCATGTTGAAGTTGAACTTCAAGTTCCGCCACGAGAGTCCGACGGAAAAGCGCGAGGCATGTTCTTCCTCGATATTGTAGCCAAAGTTCTGTGTGATTGAAAGCAAGTTTTCGTTCTCAAAGAATTTCCAGGTGGAGCTTTGGTTTAGCGGCGCGAATTTCCATTCGTCGCTTGTGGCGCTTTCTTTTTTATAGGAGCCGGATATAGAGAAGCTGTCGCAATATGGTGCTTTAAGGTTGAGTGACCAGCTGAAAGAACCTAAAAGCGGCGGCAGGTTGAAATCGAGCTTTAATGTTTCGGAGAATGTGCTTGCAAGCTGGGTTGCCGCAAGCGCAAGGTTAAGACTGTTCTGTGTTATTGATTCGACGTTCCATTCGGGGCCTTTGAAATCCCAAGAAGGATCGGCTGCTGTTCCGCTGAACTGCGTCCGCAAGATTTTCATGCTTCCTTTCCACGAGAACGATGAGCCGGAGAACATCGTTGAAGCCAAAAACGGCTTGAAAGTAAGCGACGTGCTGTTGGAAAGGTCGAGTTTACGAGCCTTGTAGTCGGAAAGAAGCAAGTTGTTTTTGTCGCTGCTTCCGTCCGGATATCTTGAGTCAGAAATAACAGGGTGCCCACGGTATTCCGGTGTAAACGAAATGTCGTCTGTCACTGAAAATACGCTGTTTCCCCATGATGCGCTGCCTTTGACTGTCAGCGGCGAGCTTAGCGAAATAAAGAAAGTGTCTGTGCCAGAGAACTTAACGTCGTCCGGTTTTGTGAACTGGCTCGATGAAAGGTGGCTTTCTGTCGAGAGTGTCGGTTTCAGCGTGTATGTCAGGCTGTACGCGGTGTTTTGTACTGTCGATTTTGTGAAGCTCGCATTTCCCATGCTTTTGAGCATGAAGTCGGGTATTTCCTCGGGCTCGGGTTCTTTTTCGGCTTGGTTTGCGTCAGAGCCGGTTGTGTCTGTTACTGTCGCATTTGTAGATGTGTTTGCCGTGGTGCCCGTCGCATCTGATTTGTTAGAAGTATCGAGGTCATCAGGAAGATAATAATCGTAATCTGATTTTTGAGTCTCTGCTTGTGCCGAGTTTTTTGTTTTTTCTGGAAGCAGGCTGCCGGATATTGAGACTGAGACCTTAACTGGAAATATTGACGATGGATAAAAAAACGAACGTTCCGGGCTGACGCTGGAGAACGGCGACTGCAAGCTGGAATTTGTCTTTGTGTTGAAATTGATTTTAGATGAAAGCTCGCTGACTGAAAGCTCTTTTACGTACGGATTCAGTTTTTTTACAAACTCCGGTGTGCTCAAGGACGCTTTGAGTTCCCATGCAAAAGATGATATTGAGCTTGATGATGACGATGAGGATGAACTGGCAGATGTGTGCAAAGCCGGGTTGTTCAAAAGAAAGTCTATCCAGTCCATGTCCTCGCTTCTTGAAAGAAAATCGGACTTAAAGAACGGATCGGAATATACTGGGAGCGCGATATTCAGCGAGAACGGCGTAAACTTAAGCGTCATCTTAAAGTCCGCGGAGAAACGGAACGGGAGTTTCAAGCCGAAGAACCACGAGCTGTCGCTGTACTCTTTATTGTTCAGGTATGTGGTGTAGCTTCCGTTTGAAGCGGTGAATATAGAGCGCGACCACGCGAGATACGTCGAGAAAGAAAGGTCGGAAATCATGTCCGAGGGCTTAAAAGCGCCTTCAACGCCCGCAAGCGCACCCAGATTGCTGTAAACATCCGCCATGACTTTAAGATAAGACGACGGCGCGGTGTCTTTTTCGTCGAGATTTCGGTAAAAAAGACCTTCGCGGACTTGTTTTTTCAGCTCAGTCGGCTTAAGGAAGTTTGAAATATCGTTTTCGGAAGATGAGTTTCCGAGCTTTTTGCGTCCGATTATGTACGTTGTCGTCTGTAGGGAGTAGCCTTTCCGAGGATCATAGCCGAACACCGGGTTGAATATCATCTCGTCCTTTGGGTAATAGAAGAACGGAAAGTACATGACCGGAATGTGCCCTACGTAAAGAAGCGCGTTCAAAAAGCCGAACTCGTTGCCGGGCAAAAGCCATATGCGGGATGCCTTTATTTTCCAGTGAGGATCTTCAGCGTCGCAGAACGTAAGAACACCGTCTTTAAAAGTGACTGTACCGGAGTTTCCTTTTACGAACAAATCCGAAGATATTATGAGCTTTGTTCCGCTCGCAAGGTTGATCGCACCGGAGTTGCCCTGAATGACTTTGCCGTCGTCAAAAAAGCCTTCCTGAGTTTCTGTGTTCAATAAAAGATACGACGCGGACATCATGTCGGTACCGGACGAGCTGGAGCCCCCTATGCCTGATGAGCCGCCTTTTGTTCCGAATTTTACGGAGCCTTCAGCGTAAAGAAGTGATTTTGAGCGGTTGAAAGTTACGGCATCAGCCTCTATTGAAAGCTCGGAATCGCCTTGTGTGACAGAAAGCGATACATCGCCTGTAAAGAAAATAAGCTCAGAGTCGTCGGTCGGGTCTTTTTTATATTCGGTCTTGCGTGCGGAAAGAATCTTTACGACAGCCGGTTCTTTTGTGGGAGTAGATGGAACAGCGACAAACTCGTCTTCCGGATTTTCGCCGGAGTCAGAAGTCGCCGCATTCGTGCTTGCAGTTGTTGCCGGATTCGTGTTCGCCGTGCTCGCCGGAGCAGTCGTGTTATCCTGTCCGAACATGGAAACGCCCAGGAACACAAGAGTGAGTAGAAGAAAAAACTTTTTTCGGCTGAACTTAATCATTACTTACACTTTGATAAAAACAACTTCTCCTGGGCAAGTTTCTCTTTAATATAATACCCTGTGTAAGATTTTTCTACCAGTGCAACCTGCTCCGGTGTTCCTTCCGCGATAATCTCGCCGCCGCCGGAACCACCCTCAGGTCCAAGGTCGATTATGTAGTCTGCCTGCAGAATTACGTCCAAGTTATGCTCAATCATAATGACAGTGTTTCCCTGGTCCACAAGCCGGCCTATAACTTCCATAAGCTGCTTTACGTCCGCAAAGTGAAGTCCCGTCGTCGGCTCGTCGAGTATGTAGAGCGTCTTTCCTGTCGAGCGGCGCGAAAGTTCGTTCGCAAGCTTAACGCGCTGAGCCTCGCCGCCTGAAAGTGTAAGGGCGGACTGTCCAAGCTGTATGTAGCCGAGCCCGACGGAAACGAGTGTCTCCAGCTTGTGCGCTATGTGAGGAATGTGTCCGAAGAACGTTGCCGCTTCTTCTATCGTCATGTTAAGAACGTCATCGATGCTCTTGCCTTTGTAGCGCACTTCGAGTGTTTCCTGATTAAAACGCTTTCCGTGGCAAACGTCACAGCAAACATAAACGTCGGGCAAAAAGTTCATTTCTATTGTGATTGTACCCGCTCCAAGACAGTTCTCGCAGCGTCCGCCCTTCACGTTGAAACTGAAGCGTCCCGGCTTGTAGCCTTTCGCTTTTGCGTCTGGCAGGCTTGCGAACAAGTCTCGTATGTCGTTGAAAACGCCGACATAGGTTGCCGGGTTCGACCGCGGCGTGCGCCCGATAGGTGTCTGGTCAATGTTTATAATTTTGTCGATGTTTTCTAAGCCTGTAATTTTGCGGTAAGCACCTTCGGACAAGTTCGAGCGCATGACGCGGTTACTCGCCGCCGGCCAGAACACGTCGCTTAAAAGTGTCGATTTGCCGGATCCGGAAACTCCTGTAATACAAGTAAATGCACCTAGCGGGAACTTGATGCTCACATCCTTAAGGTTATGCTCCGTACAGCCTTCAAGCGTTATGAAACGGCCGTTTCCTGGGCGGCGAGCGGCGGGAACGTCCATCCGCAAAGTACCGGCAAGGTACTGCCCTGTGATGCTTTCCTTAACTTTCATAACTTGTTCGGGTGTTCCCGATGCAATGACGTTCCCGCCGTGAACACCGGCACCCGGTCCCAAGTCTACAATCCAGTCGGCGGTGCGCAGCGTCTGTTCGTCGTGCTCCACGACAATCAGCGTGTTTCCCAAGTCGCGCAAATACGTAAGCGTGTCTATAAGACGCTGATTGTCGCGCTGATGAAGTCCAATCGAAGGCTCATCGAGTATGTAAAGAACGCCGACAAGGCTTGAGCCAATCTGGGTTGCGAGCCTGATGCGCTGCGCCTCACCGCCGGAAAGCGTCGCCGCCTGTCTTTCCAAAGTAAGGTACTGCAAGCCAACGTTTTTAAGAAAGCCAAGGCGGCTCCGAATTTCTTTCAATATCTGCTCGGCGATTTTTGCTTCTGTTTCAGTCAGGCGCAGCGCGTCAAAAAACGCGAGCGACTCATTTACCGAGAACTCGCAAAGTTCAAAAATGTTTTTTCCGCCGACAGTAACGCCGAGCGCTTCTTTTTTAAGACGCTTTCCGCCACAGCAAGTACAAACCTTGTGAGACATAAGTTTTTCGAAGTTTTCGCGCTGAGAATCAGAGAACGACTCGTTGTATCGCCGCCTGAGTTCAGGCAGAAGTCCAGGCCATTTCTGGATGAAATTCGACGAGCCAGTTCCGTCGGCACGGACATAATGGAACTTAAGTTCCTCCTGGCTTCCCTGCATAAGAAGCTCGTATTCTTTTTTTGTGAAATCTTTAATCGGCTTGTCGAGCGGCAGTCCGAACTGCGTAGAAAGAGCATCAAAACGGCTTCTGTTCCAGTTTGAGTCGATGTTGTAGCCTTGAATCGCTCCTTCGTTCAGAGACAGGTTTTTATCCGGCAGAATAAGATTCTCGTCAAACTCCTGTTTCTCGCCCAAGCCGGTACACTCCGGACACGCGCCGAACGGATTGTTGAACGAAAAAAGACGCGGTTGAAGCTCAGGTATGGAAATACCGCAGTCCGGGCAAGAGTTTTTCTGCGAAAAGAATACTTCGCTTTCTCCGCCGCCTTCTTCCTGTGGCAACGAGCGCAAAACAACAACAATGCCGTTCGCGTAATTCAAAGCAGCCTCGACAGAATCCGCAAGTCGGCGGCGCACATCCGGGTTAAGTTTAATCCTGTCCACCACAAGGTCGATAGAGTGTTTCTTCTGTTTGTCGAGCTTTACCCCGTCGGCAAGCTCTATCATCAGACCGTCAATGCGCGCGCGTTGAAAGCCCGATTTTATTGCATCATCAACGACTTTCTGATGTTCGCCTTTTTTCCCATGAATCACAGGAGAAAGAACCTGTATCTTCGTTCCTTCCGGCCAGCTCATTATCGTGTCGATAATCTGGTCTGTTGACTGCTCGCGGATTTCGCGTCCGCACTCCGGACAATGCGCATGACCGATTCTGGCATACAGAAGCCTGTAGTAATCATAAATTTCCGTTACAGTGCCGACAGTTGAACGCGGATTTTTGTGCGTAGTTTTTTGTTCTATTGAAATTGCGGGGGAAAGACCTTCTATAAAATCAAGGTCTGGTTTGTCCATCCTGCCAAGAAACTGCCGTGCGTAGGCAGAAAGGCTCTCAACGTAACGCCGCTGCCCCTCTGCAAAAATAGTGTCGAACGCAAGCGAGCTTTTGCCGGAGCCGGAAAGACCCGACACCACAATAAGCTTGTCTCTGGGCAAATCCAGGTTAACATTTTTCAGGTTATGTTCCCGCGCACCGCGGATAATCAGTTTGTCAGAAGCACTCATATACTATACATTATACAAGTTTTAAAATGTTATGCAATAGGTAGGGGGAAGTCTCCCCCTCGCTACCAAGTCCTCACTCGCCGGGCTATCGCGCGGCTCGCTCCGGGCTTGTCCGCTACCCCCTCTGCGGGGCTTCAAACGCCAGCCCCGCAACGCCCCGGCTTTCCCCCGAAGGGCTATGCCCGTAGGACTTTCCCCCCTTAGTGCTATGTCCGTACCGCCCGACTTCTAAAAAATCCGCGCGGTGAACTTTCCGAGCACAATTTCAGGGTAATATGAAAGCTTTGCTTTCCGTAAGCCTTCGAGCCCCAAATCTTCTTCGCGGTTGATGTACTGCGTCTTCACTGTCTTTGCAAACTCGTTGTTTATTACCGCATAGCCGCCGTCTGTCGCGAACGGCGAGATGCATTTCTCAAAGTGAACGTCAGTCACTTGCGGGGCTAGCTCGCTCGCTATGCAAAAAGCCGCCGGCTCGTCGCCGACAAAAAGAATGCCGCCTGTTAATCCTGCTTTCTGTGCGAAAAAATCATAGTTGTCAAGCGCGTGGTTTATAATCTCTTGTTCTATAAGTAAATCGCGATTTTGTGTGACGACGCTGCGATCTTCCGAATCGCGCCTATCCGCATCCACCGCTGAATCGCCGTCGTGCCCCACCGAAGCCGCCGAATCTGGCATCGCCGTATTTTCAGTGAGCCATTTGCTTTCAACAAGCCTCGCCGCCTCTATGTTCGCGCCGCTCAAAGGCTCGTACCTGAAATCAGGGTATTTTCTGCTGAACTGATGGATGTGATTTCTCTTCCGGCTAAGCTTTTTTCCGGAAAGAGTCGCGAGTTTTTCCGCAAGGTAAATGTAATCGCTAAGTCCGGGCTCTTCTTTAATCTCCGCGCCGCTGAAGTGCTTCAAAACAAGTTCTTTCTCGTCCTCGGTTATGTTGCGTATCGAAAAGCCTTGCCCTAGCCGCGCCGCTTCTGCAGCAAGTGTTTTCAGCGCGGAAGCCACATCTCTTTTGTCGCCGTTAACGTTATGCGGAAAGCTGAAAAAGGTTTTGCCGCCTTCGGTGTATTTCTCAAAAAGCCAGTCACCTTCAATTGCGATTTGTGAATCGTATTTTTTCGCGTATAATATGGAATTAACCGCGCTGTAATTGTTCGCTGAAAGATTGTTGTTGAATGCACATTTCTGTATAAAATCGATATCCTTAAGCGATGCCATGTGCCAAGTCATCATATGAATAAATATAAAAAAGTTTCATGCGGCAGGAAAGCAAAATTTTGCAAAATATTTCAAAAAAATGCAAAATTTCACAAAAAACTCAAATATCTTTAAAAGTATAAAAAAGTGCTCTATAATCTTATTATGAAATTTCGTTCTACAAATTTTTGGTCGCTCCTTTTTAAGACAATCAGAAATGGTTTTATGATGATTTTTCCGCTTATCTTTATTGGAAGCATTTCTGTTCTACTTCTCAATTTCCCTATACCTGTTTACCAAGAATTCATCTCAACTTTTTTGGACGGTGCGATACGAAAACTACTGGACATTGTTCAACTGACGACGCTTGGACTTCTTCCTATTTACATGACGATTTCTACAAATTTGAGCTACACTAATTCCACGGAAGAAGGTCAGCGGCTCATAAGCAAGCTTGCAAGCCTTTTGTCTGCGCTTACGGCTTTTTTTATCCTTGTGGGTTTTTCATCCGACGGCTTTGACATGAAAGAACTGAGCAGCCAGGGTGTTTTCAGCGCATTGATTGCAGGGCTTTTCGCTTCGATTCTGTACCAGAAATTCGAGCGTCTTTTCAAAAAATCAAACAAGGATTCAAGTTTCTTTATAGAAGGCGCGGATTCGCTTTTTAACGCATCAATGCAGGTTTTGCTGCCGTATTTGTGCGTAGTCGTGATTTTTGCCGTTTTCACTTATTTAATCACGATGATTTTTGACGTTTCCGGGATTCAGGAGCTTTTCACAAGTAGCTTTACGCTTCTTTTCTCCAAAATGCAGCGTTCGTATGCCAGCGGATTTTTGTTCATCCTGATTGTTTCTGTATTGTGGTGCTTGGGAATACACGGCAACAAAGTTCTTGATCAGGTTGCGGTGAACATGTTCATAACGATTATTCCGGCTCAAATTGTGTCCAAAACTTTTATCGACACGTTTGTTTATATGGGCGGAACTGGAACGACGCTCGGATTTTTGATTGCGCTTTTTCTTTTTGGAAAAACGACCAACTCCAAAAGGCTTTCAAGAATGGCGGTCGCTCCGTCTTTGTTCAATATAAGCGAGCTTATGGTTTTTGGCTTTCCTGTGATATGTAATCCGTATCTTATTGCACCGTTTGTAATTGTGCCGGAGATTTGCTACTCGTTCACGTATCTTATGGCGAAAATCAACTTTTTGCCGCCTGTAATAAACGAAGTAAACTGGACGACCCCGATTTTTTTGAGCGGATATCTTGCCACAGGCTCCGTAAGGGCGATTCTTGTGCAGCTCTTTAATCTCGTGATATCTGTCGCGGTTTATACGCCGTTCCTAAAGCTTTATGAAAAGCGATATATGGGCAAACTTTCAAACTCAATGGACTCGCTCGTAAAGATTCTGAAACATAGCGAAGAAACTACAGAGCCTGTCGTACTGACTGAATGCGAGGGAAACGAAGGGCAGCTTGCGAAACATCTTGTGAGCGATTTGGAAGAAAGCCTTTCGGCGGGATTTCAGGAAACAGCCGCTTTGAACGAAAGTTCCCTCTTGATGAAATATCAGCCGCAGTTCGACAACAACGGAAAATGCATAGGCGCGGAGTCTCTTTTGCGCTGGAACCACAGTAAATACGGAATAGTTTACCCACCGCTCGTAGTTCATATCGCAAAAGAAAGCTCGCACCTTTACGAGCTTGAGACTCTGATTTTCGAAAAGTCGATTAAGGATTCTATTGAGTTCAAGAAAGTTTTTGGCGATGATTTTAAGCTAAGCGTGAACATTACGGTTTGTACGCTGAACGATTCTAGACTGCTTCCGTTCTTAAAGGAGATATGCCAGAAATATCCGTTTAAGCCTGGTTCTGTCTGCATCGAGATAACAGAGGAGACAGCGCTTGCGACTACTAAAGAGACAGCTGAGCTTATGAACCAGATAAAAGCTTTGGGCTTTACGTTCGCGCTCGATGATTTCAGCATGGGTCACACGAGCTTGCAGTATTTGCAGTACAACCAGTTCGACCTTGTGAAGCTGGACGGAAATCTTGTCCGGTCTATTCTTGAGAACGAGCGCACAAAAGAGATTATCAACTCTATCGTGTATCTTTCAAAGTCACTTGGATTCAAGGTGCTCGCGGAATTCGTTGAAACTACGGAACAACAGAACGCGCTTGAATCTATCGGAGTAAATCATTATCAAGGATATTTGTACAGCCCTGCAATTGATAAGAACGCTTTTATGAAACTGAAGTAAACTTTCGGATTACACCCAAAAATACATCTTTTGCACCCTTGTTTTTATGCGGCCGCATGCGGATAATTCAAGCATAACGCGTTTGGCGAAAAACTCGACCGGTCAGAATCGCTGTTCGCCCATTTTTTGGAGGTGCTTTATGATTATCAGTTTTCTTCTTTCAGTTCTGGTGACGCTCGCTGTCGATGTATTCTGCATGTACTGCAGCGGCGGAAATATCACAGGATTTATAAACGGTTTCGAGTTTCCCGGACTCGTTCTTATTTTTGCATGTCTTCTTTTCCTCTCCGGATATGGAAAAGATTTTTGCCGTATTTTCAGCTCACCGTCAAAAGAGAAAAAACTTCTTGGCTCAGAAAATGCGCTTAAAAAGCTTCGCGCCACAGAAAACTCGCTCGATTTCGCATCAAAATCAATTTTCTACATCTGTCTTTTCTTTACGCTGATTGCGGGAATCTATTTTTACATCAATATTGATTACTTAACTGCGCTCGGTTCCAATCTTGCGACAGTCTTGCTTTCTCTTTTCTATATGTGTTTCTTCTTTACGATTTTCACGACGCTCAAAGCAAAGCTCCGTAATCAGATTATAAACTACATGGCAGAAAAAGAGCCTGTCGCGAAGCCAGAAAAGCCTACGGCAAAAGCCGTAATCGCCGG
>JAEEGK010009611.1_pt1 | contig 22531 bp, 8 predicted proteins | sample 8958771 | NCBI WGS metagenome assembly JAEEGK01 (sample SAMN16246547, study PRJNA631951) | gut metagenome | biome: gut microbiome; feature: rumen; material: SC-attached | host: Bos | place: Iran: Karaj | collected 2018-10 | reverse complement strand
ATAAAAATAATTTCAATAAAATTCAATTTAAATAAAATTATCCACTAATATAACTTAAATATTATAATTATAAAGTCCAATAGAATTTTCCCATAAAAATCCATATATTTATCATTAAATATTTCAACAAAATATAGAAATACCAAAATAGTAAATTTTTAAAATTATGATAATATTTTTATTTAATAGATAATATCAAGAAAATTAAATAATAAAGAAATTTCTTAAAATATATATCTAAAATTAAAAAATAAAAATGAGAATTAAAAATAATTTTTTAATCAAATAAATATTATAAATGAAAAAAATCCTATTTATATAAATGCTTTTAATACTCTTGAAATTTATTAATAAAAAATAATAAATAAAATTAATACATTACAAAATAAAAAAAACAACTTTATTAGTTAAAATATATTAAAATGATACATAATAATAAAATTAAAAAACAAATTAAATATTTTAATAAAATAAGATTATAAACTAATATAAAATTTTTACATATTTTTGATAAATATAAATTTAAAAATAGTAAAATTCATTTATTTAAATAATGGAAATAAATTTATTCCTTATTAAATCTATTAAAACATATAAATATAAATTTTAACCTATAAGCATTTAAATTCATAAATAGGATTTAAAGAAATAAAACATAATTTAACAATAAAATAAATATATTAATGGATTAAATACCAATAAAGATATTAAAAATATTTCTTTTAAATAAAAAATATTAATTATTTAAAAAAAATAAATATAAAAATATTTAAATATATATTTTTTATAATAAAATAATATAATATCTCTCAAAAAAAAAAAATAAAATATTAAAAATATTAAATTTTTATTAATAAAAAAATAACCAAAAACCAAAAAAAACAAAAAAATAAAATGGAAAAAAGCAATGAATTTATAGAAAATCTTTATTTAGATCCTATTAAATCCTTAAACATTCAAAAAAAACCATTTCGTAAATTTCGTTTAAAAGAATCCCAAACACAAGAAGAAGAAGATAAAACAGCACCAACAGAAATGTTACAAACAACACATCCAACAATAAATCAAAGTGTAACATTAGGAAGTGTAATAATGCAAAATTGGGAAACAAAACGTCAAATTCCAAAAGACCTTCCTTTAGAAATGATGCAACGTCCTGTTTTAACAGACAGAAGTAAAATTGCAATAAAAGGAAAAAAATTAAAGCCTTTAGATAATATTCAAAGATATGATTTTAGTAAAAATAAAATTTTAGATGATGGAAATAAATTACTTACTTCTTCAATTCAAAGATCTTCTCATGAAAAAACTGAAATTATTGCAAGAGATACTATAAGCAGTCAATTAGGAAGTATTGTTGAAAAAGATGAAGAAAGTAAAGAAGTTGCTTTGACAGAAACGACTACTTCAGTTTTGAGTGTACCACATAAAAAAAAAGAAACTGCTAAAAAAGAATTAATTGATTTTTCTACTTTTAATCGTCATTTGTATTTAAGAGATAATGATTTTTTATATGCTAAAAGAGTTGGTGGTCCTGTTGATTTTATTCTTTGTACTTATCAAGATATTAATCCAAAGTCAAAGAAAACACATTTGCCTCAAATTGTTAAAGGAAAAAAAACTTCTTCTGTTAAAAATAAGAAATTATGTGAATATATTACTATTTCAAAAAATACTGTTACTCAAAGTCAAAATGGTATTTTAACTATTTATTCTGTTCAAGAATGGATTGATAATTATAAGAAATATAAACAATTAATGAATATTTCTTTATTTAAAAATTTTAAAAATGCTAAATTGTTTGATTTATGGAAGAGATTCTATCAAAAAACAAGAAGACAATATTATACAGATAAATTAACAAAAAGATTCTTTTTAATAGATGAACATTTACGAAGTGGAATTTTTGGTGTTAGAAATATAATTGATGAAATAAAAAGAAATAATATTTTTGAAATGAATCAAACTGAATCTTTATTATTAAATAAATTTAAAGAATTACATTCAGATACATTAAAAATAGTAGATCATAATATTGAAGGATATAGATTGAGAATAAAACAAACAGTTGCAGAAGCTTGTAGAAAAAGTTATCAAGCATATAAAGAATTAAAAAAAATTACTTTAGATGATAATGCATCAACAGATCAGACTTCATCAGAAAAAAAAAAGAATAATGATGAAGGTGCAAATATACAAAATTTCATTAAAGATGCAATTCCTTATGCACAAGATGCAACAAGAAAAACTCATTATAAAAAATTATTAAGATATATTAGAGTTATTGATTATTTATTTAATGAATCTAAATATCAACTTATTGATTTATCTCTTGGATTATTAGATAAAAAATTTAAAAGATTATATGATTGTTATGTTAATAAATGGATTGATCCTCCTATAATTATTACTAAAATTTTATGTATGAGTGGAAATATATTTTATAATCCATCAATGAAATTAATGAGTGAAGCAATTTTTGATAATTATATACAAGAAACTATTTATTGTGTTATTTACAAAAAGAATTTTATTGATCCTAGTGAATTTCAACAATACATGTCTGTTTTTGAAGAAGTTTTTGAAATTTCAGTTGATCAAAATGCAAATTTAAATACAAGAATAAAAGAATCTGATGTTATATTAAAAAAATTCAATTCAATAAGAGAAAATTTCGATAAATGTCATGAAGAATTAAATAAATATGTTGAAAGTTTAGTTCCAATTTATAGAACATATCTTGAATATTCAAAACTTAATTTTAAGAAATTAGAAGAAACTGGAACACCAAAAGAATTAAAAGATTATTTAGATGATTTTAAAAATCAAAATGTAATAATTAAGGCATTAAGACCATTTAAAAATATTGGATTATTCCAATTTCAATTAGATGATTTATTAGATATGATAACAGAAGCTCCAAAACAATGGATTGATAGAATGAAAATAGTAATTCCAAATGTAATTGTTGCAAAAGAAACTGCATTAATTGACAAATTAAAAGGTTATATAAAAGAATTAAGTGAACCAGTTGAAAGTGTTGAAACATTTATAAAATTAAAAAAAGTAGTTGAAAAATGTAATAAAGATAAACAAAATACAGAAGATGAATCAAATGAAATAATAGATTTACAACAAATATTAGAAAATAATAAAGATATTAAATTACAAGATTATGATGAAAAATTAGGAACAGAATTAAAAAGTGTAAATGTAACTTATGAAAGGAAATTAGATGGTCAATCATATTTTATTGATAATAATATTTCTTCATATCGTGCTAAATTAAAAATAGAAATTGAAAGATTTGATCAACAAATAAAAGGAATGATAACAGAATTAAACAACGAAACATTAAATAGATATAATGAAGATACATTTAATGCAATTGATTTCCTTGAAGAAAATTCAAGAAAAATTGAAGCTTGTGTTAGAGAAGAAGAAAAATATAAACAAGAAGAAATTGATTTAGAAGTTGATGAACTATCAAGAAGTAATTTTACTAATTTAAGAGATTTGGTTTATGATCAAGAATTAAAAGTAAAAATATGGAGCAGTGTAAGAGAATTTCAATTTAAAAAAAGTGAATGGGAAAAAGATCAACTTTTAAGATTAAATATTCCAAAAATGGAAGAATTAATGAATTTTTGGATTGAATTATGTGATGTTTGTATTAATGATTTAGATATTCCAGTCGTTCCAACTGAATTAAAAAAAAGAATACAAGCTTTTCAAGTTTTAATTCCTGTGTTTACAGCTTGTCAAAATCCAAATATTCAAAATGTTGAAACTTTACTTAATCATTTAATGGATTTATTAAAAACTGAAACGAAATTAGATGATGCTTTATTTACTACTGAAAAATTAATGACTATGCCACATATTTATGATAAAGTTAGTGAAATTGAAGAATTAAATAGAAGAGCTAATGAAGAAAAAAGATTAAAAGATTTAATTAAAGAAATTCAGGAAGGATTTTATTCTAGAAAAGTTCCTATTAAACCAAATTATGATAAGAAAGAATTAGAAAAAGAATTTGAATTTGTTGAAGAAAATATTAAAGTACTTAATAAGATTTATCTTGAAAAATATGTAAGATGTATTATTAAAGAATTAGAAAAAACAAATCATGATTTTATGAAATATCAAAATGTTTTAATGCAATATGTTGTATATCAAGATTATGTTATTAAAAGTGAAGGTATTATGGATAGTGGGGAATTTGCAAAAGAAATGCCTATTGAATATAAAAAGTTATTAAGTGAAAATTTAAAAAGAAATTTATATAAAATTGTAAAAGATAATCCTTTAGTTCAAAAATTATTAGAACATGCTTATGAGAAATTATTAAATACTATTAATACAATTATTCAAAGTTATGAACAAAATTATAAAGCAATTGGAATCTTTTTAGATAAAAAGAGAAAAGAAATGCCAAAATACTTTTTATTAACAAATGATGATTTAATGGAAATTTATCAAGAAAGAGAATCAAATGAAATTAAATCAAAAATTATTTTAAAATTATATCCATATATAAAATCAATTACAATTGGAGATGATACAGATGAGAATATAACATATGAGACAATTGATGATGAAACAGTAACAATTAAATATACAAAAAGTACACGTTCATTAAAAGATTTAATTGACTTTTTAGATACATGTTTAAATAAAAAAATAAAAGAATGCTTTAAAGGATTTAAAAAAGAATATGAAGTTTCATTAAAATCAAAAACTGGAAAAAAACCAAAAGAAATTATAAAAGAATTAATTACAAATAAAGATAATTTAGCACAAGGAATATTTAATTGTATGTATTATTTAATGATTGATTCTTTAGAAAAATCATTTGCAGTTCCCGATGAAGCTTTTGATAAATTATTTGATTTATATAATGATATTAAAGATGAAAAAATAATTGAATTTATTCAAATGTTAAAATCTCCAGAAACAACATTTTTACAAAAAAGAATAATTGCAAATATAATATCATTACAAAATTATTCGAAATTAATAATAGAAAATTTAATAAGAGAAGATGTTACTACAGCAACAGATTATAATTATTTCAAAATTATAAATGTTAAAATTGAAAATGATTCATATATGCTTCATTTCTTACATTTTACAATAGAATATGGATATGAATACGTTGGTGTTGAAAATAATTTTGTAATGATGCCTGAAAGTGAAAGAGTTTATTTAGTTTTAGCAAGATCAATTTGGGTAAGAAGACCTTTTGAATTATATTCAATTAAAGAAAGTGGTAAAAATGAAACTTTAAAAACTTTTGCTAATTTATGTGGAAAAAGAATTAATTATGTTAATACAACTGAAAATTTCAGTGTACAAGGTTTTAATAATATTTTATATGGTAATTTAAAAACTGGTTCTTGGATTTGTTTAAATAATTGTGAAAATATTAAATTTGAATCAATTGAAATTTTAGCTAATAGAATATTAGAAGTATATAGAATATTAATGCATGCAACATCAGGACAAGAAGAACATTTTATAGAAAATGGTGAAAAATTCCCAGTTAAAGTTAAACAATTGAATATTTTTACTTATAGAAATTTATCATATCAAGATAAATTTAATGCAGAATCAATTCCAAATAATGTTAGAAGTTATTTTAAACATATTGGTGTTCCTTGTATGGATTCTAAATATTATTTATTAAATGCTTTGAGAAGTTTTGATTTTGAAAAACCAGAAGTTATGGCCAATAAAATTATGTATACTATTTCATTTGCTAATAAAAAAATTGAAGCTACAAGAAGAGTAAATTTAACTTTAAGTTTCTTTAATAAAATAATATTCCAATTACTTCTTAAAATTGAAGAAATTAAAACTGAAAATAGAAATGAAATAATTAGAAATATGATTAAAAAAATATATGAAAGTTTAATGACTATAGAAGAATTTGAAGATTTTAGAAAAGTTATTAATGAAATATTTGAAATGAAAGATTATGAAGGTGATATTAATCAAGTATTTGAAATTAGTGATGAAAATGTTTCAAATGCAATAAAAGAAGAATTAGCAACATTTAAATTTAATAATCAAAATTTCGAACAAAGAGTATATCAAATTTTCTCAGCATTATCTAATTTTGATAATTTCACATTTTGTGGTCCTCCAATTTCAGGTAAAAGTCAATTATATTTAATATTAAGTGAAATAACAAAAAAATTAAATGAAATTGATAAAGTAAAATATCCAAAAATGCAAGCAGTAAAAATATATACAAAAGCAAAAACATCAGAAGAATTATTTGCACAAAATAAAGTATTAAAAGCTTTTAAATTTAATAATAATTTCTTTTATAATATGCTTCAATTATTTACTCCAGATTATAAAGAAATTTTAGAAAAATTAAATAGTTATTATTATGAATCAATGTCAACTACAGCAAAAGAAATTGATGAAAATGAAGTATTTTATAATAATAATGAAAATCAAAATGAAGATAATTATGATGATGATATATCATATGGTGGTGAAGAAAATTATGTTTTTACTTTAAATAGAGGTGGAAAAGGTGATAAAGAAAATATAATGAAAGCAGTTATATTTGATGGTCAAATTGATAATGATTGGATTGAATATATTAATAATATTTATAGTGATTGTAAATTTTTAACTACTCCTTCTGGTGATTGTATTAATTTAAATGATAATTTTAAAATGTTTTTTGAAGTTATGAATTTAAAAAATGCTTCTCCTTCATTTTTAAGTAGACAATATATTGTTCATTGTGATTCAAGTATTTTTAGTTGGGATAATATTTTATATTCTTGGATTGAATCTAATAAGAAAGTTACTGAAAATGCTGAATTGAAAAATTATATTAGAGGTCTTTTTGAAAATTATTTCCCTAAAGTTGTTGATTTTATTCAAAATAATAAATTTAAAAATATATCATTTAATGAAAATTATGTTATGAAAACATTAATAAATATATTCGATTCTGTATTTCCAATGTTTAATTTTGAAGATAAAAGAATTGGAAGAAAACACTTTAATGTAGTTCCAAAAATAGAACTAATTAAAAAATGTACTTTATCTATTTTTATCTTTAGTTGTGCATGGACAATGAATTTCTTATCTAATTTCATAATAAGAACAAAAATTGAAAAATATATTGGTGATATTTTTAAAGCTGATGATTTAAAAGGACCAATATTTGATTATTATATTGATCCAGTAACAAATGATTTTGAATTATGGTCAAATTTATTAAAAGAAAATATTTATCAAAGTGAATTTGGAAAAAAAGATGAAATATTCCAATATGGAAGATTATATATTAATACTATTGATACAATTCCATATACTTGGTTATGTGAAAAATTCATTATAATGGAAATACCATTTTACTTTAATGGAAAACCAAATACAGGTAAAAGTGCTTTAATTACAAGTGTTTTAGATAGAATGTCATATAAATATTTAAATGTTAAAAAAATAAAATATTTAGCATCTTATAATACAGTACCAGATCAAATTGAAAATTACTTAGTTTCAAATTTAGATATGTTAAAAAGAGATAAATTTGGAGATAGATTTGGTAAAAAAGTAGTTTTATTTGTTGATGATGTAAGTATGAATCTTAAAAAAGATAAATATGACTCATCTCTCGTTATAGAATATTTAAGAGGACTATCTGAAAATAGATATATTTATGATCAAAAATTTAATATATTTAAATATTTAGATAAATTCAATTTATGTTGTTGTGGTAATGTTAGTTCTTATCCAAATAATGATAATTTTAATAGATTTATTGCATCTTTTATTTTTATGACTCAAGTTCAACCTGATGAACCATTTACTGCTATTTTTAAACCAACTTTAGAATTTTGTTTAAGAACTTATATTCCTAATACTTCTAGTATTACTGCAACTCAATATATACAAGTTTTATGTAAATTAATTAATTCACTTAATGAAAATATTATTAATGAACCTAAAAAATCTCATTATTTATTTAATATTAGAGATGCTATTAAAGTTATACAAGCTTTTCATTTATTTAAATTTAAAGGTCCTAGTGAATTTGTTGAATATTTGAAAAAATGTTTCTTTTATGAAACTTCTTTAATTTTTGAAGGTAAAATGAGTAAAGAAGAAGATATTAAAATTTTCAGAGAAAAATTATGTGAATCTTACTCATCAGTTTTTAAACAAGATAAAGTTACTGTTGATGGTATATTTAATGAAAAATGGGGAACTGAAGAAGGTTATATTTATGCAAAAGATTATAATAATTTCAATAATGATAATGAAGAATTATTAAATGAACATGTATTCATACCAAATAAAAAAATATTAAGTGATTTTATTAAAGAAAAAGTTAGTAATTATTATAGGACTAAAGATATTAAAGATCAAAATTTATTAAAATTAACAGAAAATAGTATAAATTATACAATTAAAATATTAAGAATATTAGAAAATGAAGGTTCAAAAACTTTATTAATTGGACAAGAAAATTGTGGTAAAAATACTTTATTTAATTTTGCTGCCTTCATTGCTGGAATTGAAGTTATTTATCTTGATTCATCATATAATAATGCAACTCCTGAAGTTTTTACTCATGAAGTTATTGTTCCATTTTTACGTAAAGCTACTATTGAAAATAAAAGAATTGTTCTTTTCTTATCTTCAAAAATTAATTGTTCTTATATTTGGGATATTATTAATAAATTATATGATACTAGAGAAATTATTAATAATTTTGTTTTTATTACTCATGAAGATTTAGGTAAAATTAGTGAAGAAGAAACAATAAATAGATTACAGAAAAATTTATCAATATGTATTGATTTAATTCCAAAACATGAATTATATAGACATTTATTTATTAATTATCCTTTCATTGTTAAGAATTCTCAATCTATATTTATTCATTCTTGGAAAGAAATAGATCTAATTTCATATTTCAATGAATCAATTCAAAAAATTGAATTAGGAGATATAAAAGTAAAATTACCAGAAGCATTTATAAATATATATAAATGTGCATCATATATTTATGATGAATATTCAGAAAGATTAGGATTTAAAATAAATTTAACAAATAAACACTTTTGTTCAATGTGTGAATTTTATTCTCAAAAATATAATGAATATAAAGAAATATTAACTGAAAGACAAAAAAAATATAATGATGCAATTGAATTATTAACAAAAGCTCAGAATTTAATAGATGATTTAACAAAACAAATAGATGAAAAAACACCAGAGAAATTAGAAATAGAAAAAACAATGGAAGAAAAGAGAAAATTAATAAGTTCAAAACAAAGAGATAAAGCAACATGGAGATCAAAAAGACAAGATGAAGAAAAAATAATAAATAATTTAGATGTTCAAAAAAAAGATAAACAAGGAGTATTTAATGATATAATTCAACCATTTAGAGATCAAATGCAAAAAGCATTAAATCAAGTAAATAAAATTTCTCCAGGTGATTTAACAGAAATAAAAAATACTTGGGATTCACTTGCATTTGGTAAATTTATCTTAGGAAAATTATTTGAATTAAACGGTGATAATAATACAGAATGGGATTATGTAAAAAAAGCATTAGATATAAAAATAATTAAAAACTTTTCTGGAATGGATATTACAAAAAATCATGAAAGATTACTTGCTCTTACAAGAGATGTTACAAATCATCCTGATTTTACTCCAGGTGATAAATACCAAAAACCTTATAAAACATGTGGTACTTTATGTGATTATTTTGTAACTTTGAAAAAATATTTTGATGAATTTGATAAACAAAAAGAAATATTAGATGAAATTCAAAGATTAACTAATGAAATAGCTGAACATAATGCAAAGAGTAGAGAATATATAACTAATGTTACTAATATTGATAAAGAAATATCTGAAATTGAAACTGAAATTAATAAAGTTCTTGATGTTAAAAAAACTAATATTAATTCATTAATTAATAAATTAGATGGTTTAAAAAATGTATTTGAAGAATATATTAATGTCTCATCTGATAAATTAGAAATATGGAAAACTAAAAAAGCAAATATTGATGCAATTTTATCTGGATTTGATTTTTATTTAATGTTATTATCTTCATATATTTTTTATGCTGCACCATTAAATAGAGCTTATAGGAATAAATTTAAAAAATATTTATATTCATTAACTGTTCAATTAGGATTAAATGATATTAAAGAAATTCCAGTATATAAAATATTCCATGAAATACTTGATCAAACTGGAAAAGATTCTGAATTTTGTTCTTGTATTGCACAATATGATGATTTTCTTGCTGATAATTTCACTATGATGTATATTATGCAACATAAAATTCCTTATATTATTGATTATACTAGATTAAGTATTAAAATAATTAGTGAATTTTTAGAATTAAGAAATCCAAAAAGTATTGTTTCTGTAAAATATAATGATGTTAATCAAGAAGGTGAAATGTTTGAGAAACTTGAATCTTCTATGAAATCAGGTAATATTTTCTTTATTGATCAATGTGAAGAAAATATTGTAAATATTTTGGAAAATTATATCTATGAAAAATCTAGTTATAATCCAAAAACAGGAAGAAATTGTTATTTAGTTAAAAATAAATTATTAGAAAGACATGAGAAATTTAAATTATATTTGGTTAAATCAAAAATATCTTCAAAAATAAGTAATAAAGCTTGGATTGATTGTTTTGTTATTAACTTTAATTATCCAAGTAATGTTATTGAAAGAGAAATATTAAAATCATTAGCAAGTGAACAAGATCCAATAACATTCCAACAAATAAGTAAAATAAGATATGATATTAGTAAAGATGAATTTAAAATTTTAGACACAGAAAATAAAATATTAAACTTTAGTAATCAATTTGACACAAGTGGTAATTTAGATAAATTAGAACATAATCAAACATTAGTTGAAAGATTTAAAGTACAAATTCAAATGCATACTGATTTATCAAAAAAAATAGTAAATGATAAAAAAAGATTAAACTTCGATTTAAGTGAATTAGAAAGATATGATTTAATATCAAAAGAAGGAGCAAAAATTTATAAATGGTGTTTTCACTTTTTTGAATTTGATTCAATTTATATGTTTACAATTGAATACTTTACATCATTAATAAGAGAATATTATAAAGATAAATTTGGAATTTATAAAGATAAAGTTAAAAAAAGAAAAGTACAAAAAATTCCTGATGAAGATGAAGAAGAAAAAGAAGAAAAAGATGAGGAAGAAGAAGAAGAAGAAGAAGATGAAGATAATCCTAAGAAAAAACAAGAAGAAGAAGTTGATGATGTTCCTACTTTTGAAAAGGAACATTTATTGGAATTTATTATATTTATATATAATAAAATATTAAACATTTATGCATCTGATAAGAAGAAATATCTTTTATTAATTTTACTATTTTATAATATGAAACAAAAAGAAGAAATTCCAGCAAATTATAAAAATTTATTTGTTTTAGTTGATAAAATTTACTTTAAGAAAAACATTGATAGAGAAAATTATAAAAATAAATCACCAATTAAATTCATTGATGATGATCAATGGAATGCATTAAAACAAATAAATGAACAAGGTTCTTATATTTTTACAATTTTAATTGATCATATGGAAAATCATGTTGCTCAATGGGAAGAATATTTAGATGATGATAAATATAATTTAAATAATTTTATAATATTTGATGAAGATATTGAAAGTAGTATGAATCCTTTAATTAGATTTTTATTCTTTTCTATTTTAAAACCTTATATGAGTGATGCTATTGTTACAAGTACTATTGATTCTATTTTAAAATTAGATGATTCAGAAAATCAATTTAAAATATCGAATGAAATAAGATCATTAACTAAAGAATTTGCTGAAGATTTTAGTCAAACTAAAAAACCACTTTTATATGTTGAATTTGAAAAAGATGATATTATTATTCAAAAAGAAATTAAGGATTATTTACTTCCACATTTAAAATATTCTATTGATTCAAATCCTAATAATAAAGAAACTAATAAAGAAAATAATAATGAAGAAATATCATATAAAGAAATTATACCAACTAAAATAGAATTAAATGCGAATGAATTAGATTTAATTCATAATTCAATGAAAAATGGAGGTGTAGTTTTAATAAAAAATCCAACTTTATTAAAAGAATCAATATTAAAATTATTTGAAGAATTTGATGATAATGCAACTGTAATAAATGATAAATTTAAATTAATTTTTGTAGTTAAACATGATACAACACTACCAACATATTTCTATACAAGATGTGTAATGATAAATAGAGATATAAATATTTTAACACAAATGAAAGAATATATTATTGATTTAATTGATACAACTCCAATAGATCAATTTAATAAATTTATGAATAATACAAGTAATAATAATAGTGCTTTCTATATTCAAAAATTATATATTTACTTTACATTAATTCATGCTGTTTTAATACAATATTGTTTTTTGAAAGCAGGAATATTTAAAATTCCAATTAATTATAAAAGAAAAGATTATTATTCAATGTTAGGATTTATTACTTCATTTATGAGTTCATTTAATGATGATAGATTAAAGGAATTAAGTAATAATGATAATTTATATGGTTTTACTTATGATTCATTAATTAAAATTATCATTGATATGTATATTAGTTCTAGATTAATTTATCCAGATGATGTAGCAAGATTAACAAAAATTATACATTATTTCTTTGAAGATGAACAATTTTTAAATAATAATTTCTTATTTAGTTTTGAAGATTTTATAATACCAAAAATAAAACCAGAAGTAAGAAAAATTCAATTACAAGATGATGATCAAACTAACAAAAAAGATAATACTCAATTAATAATTACAAAAGAAAAAGTAATAGAAGAATTTAGAAAAATTCCAAATGAAGATTATGACTCATTATTATTTGGTATATCTCAAAATTTATTAAAAATAAATTCAGAAAGAGAATTATTAAACTTTTTTGATACAATTGGAAGAGGTTTAAGAGGAAAAAAATTACCTCCAAAGAAAAAATTCGAAGAACTAAATATGCAAAACGTTTTAAAATCATTAAATGAAATAAAACAAAATATTCCAGATCCATTATCAACTCAAGAATGTAATCCAGTACTTTTCAAAATAAATAAATATAATGAATTATTTAATCCATTAGATGGTATATTACAAAATGAAATTACGTCATATAATAATTATTTAAATGATTTAACAATAAAAATAAATCAACTTGAAAAAATATTTAAAGGTGATATGGTTTGTATTGATGAATACTTTGATGCTTTTTATGAATTAAATAAAGGAAATATTCCAAAAAAATGGTGGGTTCATTATTCTCCTAATAAAAGTTTATCTATTGAAGAATGGAAAATTAAAATTAAATCTATTTTTGATGATTTAAATAAATGGATTCAAGATGCTTCTCTTAATGTTTATGATATTTCATTATTAACTGATAGTCAAAGATTTTTAAATATTTTACCTTTCTTTTTCCAAAAAAGATTACCAGAAAATGTTTTTGCAACTCCAGATAAGATTTTATTAAAGTTTTTCTTAACTAAATATCATAGTTTTGAAGAAATTGATGAAGAGAGTTTAAATAAAATAAAAGAAAGTAATAATAATCAAGAACTTTTATTTATTAAAGGATTAAAAATTAATGGTTTTGAATCAGTAAAAGATGAAGATGGTATTGTTTATTCTGAAAATGATTTTAATAAAACTGGTGAAACTTGTCCTTTAATTGGAGTTACATATACTATTGAAGAATTTAAAGAAGAAGAGAAAAAAAAGAATGATGATGAAGAGGAAGAAGAAGAAGAAGATGGTGAAAATGATGAGGAATAAATAGGGTCAAATATAAATTAAAATATTTTTATTTTTATATTTTATAAAACTAAAATAATTATTTTTTCAACTTTTAATATTTAATTTATAAAAAAAGAATTATATTTAAAATTTCATATTTATCAATTTTAAAATTGAATAAAAAAAATAAATTAAAATGGTATTTTACTTATATTTTTTTTTTATTTAAATATTAAAAAATTATTTATTAATCACTATCTCTAGTTGGACTCCTTAAACCAAAATTAGAATTTTTCTTTGAATAATTTGTACTTCTATAAGTAGAAGTATAACTTGGTTTATATTTATAATTATTATTATTATATTCTTTAAATCTGCAATTACATGATTTAGTATTAACACATAAATCTTCTATTGGAAATTTTTTTTTTTTTATTTTTTGAGGTTTATTACTTTTATATAGTAATTTACCTTTAAGAGACTTTAAAGTTGATTTAATTATTCCACTATCATCTTTTAAAATTTCACTAAGGTCACTAAATTCTTTGTTAAGATTATTTTCTTGATTATTATTATTATTATTTTTATTGTGAACTATTAATAAATCATCTTTTAAATCTTTTGGAATAGGATCAATATATGGTCTATGATGCTTTTCATAATTTAAATGTTCTAAAACTTTATTTTGTATTTTAGTTAAATTTATTTTATATGTATCTATTTTATCATTTGAAAAATCTAAAATAAAATTAAATTTTTTTCCTACTATTTCATTTAATGTATTTACAAAATCTTGATAATAAAGTATTATATTATCTTTTATTGTATTTAATACTGATAAATTATCTACATTTCTTTGTGCTTGAGTTAATTTATTTTTTACTGTATTATTGAAATCTTTTTCAAAATTATCTTGTTTACTTAATTTATCTTTTAAAATTTTATTTTCATTTTGAATAATATTTAGTATTTGATATAATTCTTTTATTTTTCTATTATTATTTGAATCTAATTTTTGATTTTCTTTTTCTTCTGATATTATTAATTTTTTATTTTTTTCTCTTAAATCATTTATTGTTTTATTTAAAAGTGTTTTTTCATCTAATAATGAACTTACCTTTTCTTTTAATTCTTGAATTTCTTTATTTTTTTTATCTAATTCTTGATAAAAATAATTTGGATTTGAGGGTGAATTAACATTCATTAATATAATTATTTAATTAAATAATTTAAATTTTTGAATATTTAAAATATCATTAATTATACTGATATATAAAAATAATATTAAAATTTTAATTAAAACATTTCTAATTTCTAAATTATAATAAATTTTTAATTATTAATCTAATTATTAAACAGTTTTTAATCTATTGAAATATAATTATTTAATTTAATCTTTTCCATTATATTTTGTTAAAATCTAATCCAAAATAAGAAAAAAAAGTTTTTTTATATTTATAAATTTAATTATTTAATTTTAGTGTTATATCTTAAAATAATCTATTATATTCATATAATTTTGTTAAAAATATATTTGATATTATAAATTTAATAAATTGATTTAAAAACTTTATTTTAATAAAATACATATTTCTATCAATTAAATAAACTATAAAATATATATATTTTTAAATAATTAATGTGTTAAAAAGCATTACCTTGATCATTGATTAAAGGACCTTTAACATATCCTTCAGGAGGAAAAAAAGAAGGATTAAGCCAAGAACTTTTTATTTGAATGATATGTAAAATAACTTCAAAAATAGCAAAACATCCAATAATTATAAAAAATCCATAATTATTAATATTAATATTCCTTTCAGCAACATAATTTCCCCAATTAAAAGCATAAAAAAAAGTTCCTCCAATAACAAATATTATAGACACAAAAACTCCTTCAAGAAAAAATTGACTTCTAAAACCTGGACTAATAAAATGTATTTTTCCATCTCCATCATATCCATAATAAGGTGGACTATTTAAACCAGAATAAACAATTCCTCCAATACCAAAAATATATACTACAAATGAACCAATTATCCAAATTGGAGGAGATAATATAATTTCTTTATAACTTATGTACCATGAATAAGCTACAAAAATTATTGTTATAAATATAATAAAATATAATAAATATTCAATTGGGTCTTTTCTTAAATCAAATTTCCTTTGACTTTTTGCATTAATAAATTCTATCATTTTTAATGCAAAAATATTTTCTGCTCTATCAGTATAAGACATTATAAAATCTTCATTATAATCAATGTAACTTTCATCAAATTCATTAATTTGAATATTTTTTGGAGTAGTATATAAGATATTAATATCTTTATCAAAGTTTAAATTTTGAGTTAATGAATATGTTTTTTCTGAGATATAGAAAATACCAAAAAAAACTGCTCTTTTTTTATTTATCATATCTGGTATAAATCCTAATTTTTCTTTATATGTTAATGAAACTTTTTTAAATTCTTGTTCAACTTTAGAACAAGAATAACAATTTTGATAATATGAATACAATATTACAAAATCATAAGGACGAGGATGTTGTAAAACATATTCTTTATACATTTTTTCATTTAATTTTATTAAACCATTTTCAGATTCAAATGTTAATTTTCTAAGTATATCACCTTTTGGATGAGAGTATATTAAATAAGGAAATAAAATAAAAAGAAAAAGTGAAAAATGATAATTCATTTTTGACTTAATTATTTAAATGGAAAAAAAATAAAGAAAAAATAATAATAATAAAAAATAATTTGTAAATAAAAAAATTAATAAAAAAATGGGTTCTAAATGCTTTCATAATGTTCCAATATCAGAACCTGATCAATTAGTCAATGATTTCCAAAAAGATTTATTGTCAACTGAAAGAAATGATAAAAGACTACATAATTATAATAAATTAGAAACGATACAGGAAGAAAAACCAAATTCTAAAATTTCAACACCTTCAGAAAAAGTAAAAGAAAGAAACATATTATCTCCTCCTCCAATGAAGAAAGAAATAAACAAACAAAATGATTCATCAGGTCGTTTAAGAAAAAAGCAAAAGAATTTTTTTATAAATGAAAAAGAAGAATTAAAAGAAGAATATGAAAAATCTGTATTAAAAATAATCCAAAAACACAATAGAAATAATCAAGATGAAGAATTAATAGGAAATTGTTTAAAAAAACATTTTTTTATGAAAGACTTAGACAAACAAGCAAGAAAAGAAATAATAAAAGAAATGTCTTTAGTTTCAGTTCAACCAAAAACATATTTATTTAAACAAGGAGGAATAGGAAATTATTTTTATATTTTAAAAGAAGGAAGTATTGAATTAATATCAAGAAATGACTCATCAAAACAACAAATAAAAATTGGAGAAAGTTTTGGTGAATTAGCTTTATTACATGGAGCAAATAGAAGTCAATCTGCATTGACTTTAACAGAATGTTATTTATGGGTTATGGAAAGAAAAAATTTTAGAAAAATTGTTGATCATATTACAAAAATGAATTTTGAAGAAAATAAAAATTTTATTGAAAGTATTCCTATATTAGCAAATATTCATCATACCCAAAAAACTATTTTATGCTCTTTTTTATATAAAGAAAATTTCCAAGAAGGTAGTTTTATTGTTAAAAAAGGAGATCCTGCTCATTGTTTGTATATTGTTAAAGAAGGAGAAGTTGATTGTTCTCTTAATGGAAAAGTTGTTAGAACTTTGAGAAAAGGAGATAATTTTGGTGAAAGAAGTATATTAATTGATTCTATGAGAAGTTTAGATTGTATTGCTAAAACTAATTGTGTTTGTTATTCTGTTTCTACTTCAACTTTGAAAAGTATGTTAGGTGATAATTTTAGAAATTTACTTTATTTAAATTTTATTAAAAGTGCTTTTAATAGAAGTAAAATTTTTTCTAGATTTAATGTTCAATTGTTAGATAAAGTATTTCATTTATTCAAACCTTTAAATTTAAAAAGTACTGATATTGCTTATAAAGAAAATTATTTAAAATCGAGTAAAATTGTTATTGTTATTGATGGACATTTAATTAATAATATAACAAGAGATATTGTTGCAAATAGAGGAGCAATATTATTTCAATATGAATTATTTCAAAATTCAGATGAAACAACAGATTTTGATATTATTCCACAACCTGATTGTTTATTAATTGAAGCAAATACTCAAGAATTTCTTTCTTTATTAGGTGGTTCATTTAAAGAATTAATGGCTCAAACTGAAATAATTAAATCACTTTCAAAAATATCAATTTTTAAAAATTTATCTAATAACAAATTAGAATATTTAGTACAAGTAATATCAGAAGAAAAATTTGAAGATGGAGAAAATATTGTAACTCAAGGAGAAAATGGTGATAAATTTTATATAATTAAATCAGGTAAAGTTGATATATTTATTAATAATAAATATATAAGAACATTAAATGAAAAAGAACATTTTGGTGAAAGAGCTTTATTTTTCCATGAAAAAAGAAGTGCAACAATAAAAGCAGTTGGTGAAGTAACAGTATTTTCAATATCACAAGAAGACTTTGAAAAAAATATAGAAAGTAATATGAAAGAACATTTAATGAACAGATTATATCTTCAAGATAACATAATAGAATTAAAAGATTTATTATTTAAAATGCAATTAGGAACAGGAAATTATGGAAATGTATGTTTAGTACGTAATAAAAAAAATAAATTTCCATATGCAATAAAAGCAATATCTAGAAATCAAATAAATGAAGAGCAACTTCATTTAAATTTAGAATTAGAAAGATCAATTTTATTAAAAATTGATCATCCATTCATAGTAAAATTAGTAAAATCTTTAAAAGACAAAAACAACATATATTTCTTAATGGAATACATAAAAGGAAAAGAATTATTTGACGTAATTCGTGATATAGGATTATTAAACAAAGCTCAAACTCAATTTTACGGAGCATCATTAATGTTAGCAGTAGATTACCTTCATGAGAGAAAATTCATATTTCGTGATATAAAACCAGAAAATGTAATGGTAATTAAAAATGGATATATTAAATTAATAGATTTTGGAACAGCAAAAGAAATATCAGATAGAACAAATACAATAATAGGAACTCCTCATTATATGGCACCAGAAATAATTTTAGGTGAAGGTTACTCATTCCAAGTTGATATTTGGTCAATTGCAATTTGTATGTTTGAATTTGTTTGTGGTGGTGTTCCATTTGGAGAAAATGCAGAAGAGCCAATGGATGTTTATTTAGCTATTGTTAACGATAAAATGATCTTTCCTAATTTTTGCAAAGATAGTGATTTTAAGTTACTTATGCAACAAATGCTTACTAAAAATCCTATTAGTAGAATGAGTAAATTTTCACAGATTAAAAATCATGTTTGGTTTAATAGTTTTAATTGGGAAGATTTAATCTCTTTGAATATGGATGCTCCTTATAAACCGGAATTGAAAAAAGATCATGAAGAAAAAGATGATATTTTGTTTGTTGATTATGTTAAAAGTCTTGGGGATGATAAAGTTAAAAAATTGAAAATTGATTCTAAGACTTTGGCTGAGTATAATAATTGGTGGGATAAGTTTTAGGTTTTTTTTTTTGATATTTAAAAATCAAAATTTTTTTTATGGGTTTTATTAACTGGTTTGATTATAATTTTTTTTATTATATATAAATAATATTTTTTGAATTTATCCTTTGTAAAATTAATAAAATAATTTAGTTATTTTGAATATATTTATTTAATTATTTTGAAAATAGTTTTTAATATTTTTTTAAATGAATAAAATAAAAGAATAGTGGTGATGATTTTGATTGATTTTTTTTAAATTGTATTTCATTAAATAATTTAATTATAAATTAGTGAAAATATAATATTTATAAATTTTGAGTAAAAAAAATATAATTAATTTATTTATCGTTTTTTTTTAATTCTCTTTACAAAAAATTTAGAATACCCAAATTCTTTTTCATATAAATCTTTACATTTTTTAACTTCATCTTCAGGTAAATTTTTATTTACCCAAATTTCAAATCTAAACATACTTTTTTTATTTAAAATAGTCTTATCTACAAATCTAATTCCATTAATAAATTTTGAATTAAATAAACTTTCACCAATTAAACTGAATATTAATTTATTCCAAATTTGAGAAGTTACAAAAAAAAATTTATCTAAATCCTTAATTTCAATATTATAATCTATAATAAATGCATATCCATTATTATTTTTATCATCTTCCCATTCAGGTTTAATTCCTTTTTCAAATAAATTAAAAGCAATTATTCTTTTTTTATCTTCAAAAAAACTATAAAAAATTAAGTTTAATTAAAATAATTATTACTATTTTATTTTTTCACCATCAAAAAAGATTTTTGAAGGTTCTTTTCCAGGATATAAATTCCAAAATTGCCAAAAATCTATTATAGTATTGAAGTTATATATAGGTTTAATTAATTTTGAATAATGTATTTTATTTGTTTTATCTTTCATTTCATAATTTTCCCAAAATGTCCATTCTCTTTCTAATTGTATTTTATTAAGTTCAATAATATTTTTTTCTTTGATTAATATACCATTTTCTTCCATTTTAAAATGATAAATATTTATTTATCTCGTTTTTAAATACTTTAATATCTTTTTTAAATTTATTCACTTGAAAATTTTTTTAAATTTAAATTAATTATAATAGATTAAATTAAAGAAATATTATATTTTATATTTTACATAAATAAATTTGTTTTATTAATGCTTAAATAAAAAAATAAATAAATAATTAAAAAATTAATATTTACTTACCACTTATTTAGTTTTTCAAGAAGATTATCCTTCTCAAATTTATTAGTATAATCATTTTGTAAATAACTTCCTTTTTTTTTTGGTGTTTCTAAAATAGAGTTTACACTATTTCCTTTTTTTAACAGTTCACCAAAATAACTTAATTCAGTTTTATAATAATTATTTAATTTATTATCATCTTTTCTAACTATTAATTTATTTGAAGTTTTATTTAAGCTATCATAAAAATCTTTATGTGGTTTAAAATTAAAAAGATTTTGTGATTTAAATAAATTATTATTTATCCATTCATATTTTTTTGGTTTTTCTAAATCTGAAAATATATCATCATTCTTTTTACTTGGAAATTTTTTAATACTTTTTATCTCTTTATTTTGTTTTATTGGTATTATATTTTTTTTTAATGAATGACTTTTATATTGTGAATAAGGAATTAATTGTTTATTTTTTTTTGTTTGATTAAAAGTATCAAGTTTATTAATTTGATCATATATTTCTTTATATTTAACTATATTTTTACTTTTTGAATCTGATTTTTTGTCTTTTGAATCTTTTGAAAAACTTACATTTAAAAAATTATTTATTTTATCTTTTGAAGTTGATACTTTAAAAGGTTCATTTGAATTAATTGGTGAATTAATTAAAGTGTATATTTCTTTAAGCTTTTTATCTTTATTAATTAAATCATTTATTTTTATTTTTGGCTTTTCAATATCATCTTTATAATTTTCTGATTTTTCCTTATTAATATTATTTACATCTTTAACTGTAGAGTTATTATTTTCATTATTTTTAAGATTTTTATTATCTTCATTATTATTTTCTTCTTTTTTTATTTCTTCAATTTTATTATCTGTGTTTTGATTTTCCATTTGAAATATATTTTTAATTTAAATTATAAACTCAAATAATTATATTAATGGTAAAATATTATTTAACAACTAAACATCCCAATAATTATATCATTAATGATATATAATTATCAAAAATAAAAATAATAAAAATTATATATTATTTATCCCCTAATCTCATAATAATTAATAACTTAAAAAAAAACTCCAAAAAAAAAAAAGGAAAAAAAAATTTAAAAAAAATTTAAAATTTACTTAAAAAAAATTTCAAAAAAAAAAAAAAACAAAAACAAAAATAAAAATTAATAAAATCCTATAACATTAACAAACAAAAACCATCTTCAAAATCTTTATTTTTCTCCTCTAATTCTTCTAGCAAGTTGCATATCCTTAGGCATAATAGTAACTCTCTTAGCATGAATAGCACACAAATTGGTATCTTCAAACAATCCAACAAGATAAGCTTCACAAGCTTCTTGAAGAGCTAAAACAGCTTGACTTTGAAATCTTAAATCACTTTTGAATTGTTGTGCAATTTCTCTTACAACTCTTTGAAAAGGTAACTTTCGAATTAAGAGATCAGTTGACTTTTGAAATTTTCTTATTTCTCTTAATGCTACTGTTCCTGGTCTATATCTATGAGGCTTCTTTACTCCTCCTTGAATTGGTGCACTTTTTCTTGCTGCTTTACTACCTATTTGCTTACGTGGTGCTTTTCCTGCTGGTGGGGTTTGTTTACGTGCTGTTTGCTTTGTTCTTGCCATTTTTTTATTCTTTTATATTCTGGTTTTTTTTGGGTTTTTTATATTGATTTTATTGGAAATTAATTTTTTTTATGGAGGTTTTTTTTATTTTTTTATCAATTTTTTGGGTTTTTTATTAGGTTATTTGAATAGGTTATACCTGAGTTTTTTTATTTTTTTAATTTTTGTTTATTATTTATTGTATTTTTTTTATTTTTTTTTTTTTTTTTGAAGGTGGTTTTTTTTTTTTTATTTTTTTTTTTTTTTTACTTTTATTAATTATTTTATTTT
>JAEEGK010009610.1_pt1 | contig 22534 bp, 15 predicted proteins | sample 8958771 | NCBI WGS metagenome assembly JAEEGK01 (sample SAMN16246547, study PRJNA631951) | gut metagenome | biome: gut microbiome; feature: rumen; material: SC-attached | host: Bos | place: Iran: Karaj | collected 2018-10 | reverse complement strand
TAATAATTAAATAGAAAATTATTTAAAATTTCCTATTTTAGAAGGATTTTCTAAAATTTTTATTAATTTTGATAATAATGAAAAACATTTTATTGTTTCACCAATCAGTCAAATATTAAAATTAAAAGTATTTAGAAATGAAACAAATAAAAATTTTAATTCAATTTATTCTAATAATAATTTTTATAATGAAACTAAAAATGAAAAAAACAATTTAATTTTCATAAAATTTAAAATTAAAAAAGGAGAATTATTATTTATTCCATCTTATTATTTCATACAAACTAATACAACATTAAATAATGTTATTGAATATAATTATGATGATAATAATATAATATTAGATTTATCTTTTAAAACATTATTTGATGATGAATTATTAATAACAGAAGAACAATATTAAATTATTATATTTAATTTTTAATCAAAAAATTAATTAAAAAAATTATAAATAAATAAAATTAAATATTAATTTTGTTAAATAAATTATTTATTAAAATTTTGATTTATATTAAAAAATATATTTAATTGAAATAATCAATTAATTAATTTTTTAATTTAAAATAAATCGAAAAGAAAAATATATCTAATTAATAATATTATTATATATAACCTTTAGAACTTATTAAAGAATTAATATATTAATTAAAATAACTTTTATAATATTATAATTAATATATATTATATTAATAAATTTTTAATTTTTCTGTTCGCAATAATTATTTAATTATTATTAATACAGGATTGTGTGATTAAATAATATAAACTAATCTTTCATAAAATAAAAGCATAAATTATTTGTAAAGTCATATTTTAAATATAAAAATACTATTAAATTAAATATTTATAAATTAATAAAAAAACATAAAATATCTTTTTTTTAATGAATTAAAAGATATTAAAACCTAAATTTATTTTTAAATAAAAAAATTCATACAATTATATAATAAATTGCTTATTTTCTTCGTTTTAGTTTTTTTTTTATTTTTAAAATATTAAAATGATTTTATTATTTCAAATAAATAATATATCATATAATAAAATATCAAAAAAAATAAGTTTTAATTAAAAAGAGAATGGCGAGAAAATATGAATTAGTCTTCAAATATATTTTTCCAAAATTTTCAGTGCCTAATAAATCAAGATTCTTAGGCATTTCATTTACAAACAATGTTAACAATGAAATAAACACAAATATACCAATGAATTCGTTTGAAATATCTTTAGAAAAAATTAAAAATTCAGAAGACAAGCGAACTTCAATTATTTTAAAAAATATTCCAAACACATTAAACAAAGAAAACTTAAATAAATTATTGCTTGGAGTTGGTAATATTAATTACTTATATTTACCTTTTGATAAAATCAGTAAAAAAAATTTTGGCTTTGCTTTTGTAAATATGGTTAATTACAAAAGTATAATTCAATTATATAATAAATTAACTTCGTTAAATTTTGATAATAGTAATAATACAATTGAAATTTATTATTCAAAAATTCAAGGTAAAGAAGGTTTAAGTAAAATGTTTAGAAATAATAAATTTATTAAATAATAGAAATGTAATTATTATTTTTTTATAAATAATCAAATCTAATTTATAAATAATATAAAAATTTTATTAATAAATTAATCAGGTATAAAATTTAGAATAAAAAAATTTATGAATATTTTTATTAATTACCTTAAATTGTAAATAAAATCAAAAAATTTAAATAGAAATATAATCGACTTATGTTAGAGTGATAAAATTATAAATATTATTTGAATTTATAAATAATTTTTAAATTAATTATTATTTAATGTAGAAAAAATTATATATAATTTGATAAATATTTAAATCATTTTTTCTAATTCGATTCGTTAAATAATTATAAATAATATTTATATAATATATAATTGTAGGTATAGATTAAAAATATATTATATATTTAATTAATTAAAAATATTTATATTTTAATAAAAAATATATAAATTAATTATTATTATTATTATAATTAAATAAATTATTCATATAAGTCTCCATTTCATTATTATTTTTTTTAAAACTTTCCAAAATACATTGATAAATTTTTATATTATCTTCTAATTTTTCTGATTTAATCCAAATTTTCCCATTCATACCTATCACCATTTCAAATTCAACCATATCTTTTAATCTTTCTATTATTTTATTATTATTATATAAACTCCATATATATTCCCTATTTATATCATATAACCTACCATCTATTAATTGCCCAAACATACTTTCTCCTGTGCTCCATGTTTTAGTATCTTCTATACTTCTACATGATATAATTGTATTATAAAATTTATTTTCATTTATTACCCTCCCAAAAACAATATCACCTATATTTAATTTAGGTCGAGTTTTTCTAGTTGCACCTTCAAAATCTATCGTATTTAAAGTTGCTTCAAAATTACTGTTTATATATAATTTATAAAATTCCAATGTTTTTAGTGTTATTAATCCTATAACAACATCATTTACTTTCGGAGTATATATTTTTCCTATATAAGAGGCTAATTCTAATTTTTTATTATTTAAATCTAACATTGTTGTTTTTTTTGAAATAAGAGGCTTATTTTTTTTTTTTGAATTATAATAAAAAACATTATAACTTAAAAGATTTCTATTAAAATTATAAGATTCTCCAGGTAAAATTAATATTTTTTTTGAATTGTTCATTTATAAGTAATAATAGTATTTTGGAATAATTTTAAATAAATAATAATAATTATATAAATTTTAAAAAATATTTTAAATAAATATAATATTTAAAAATAAAATTTATATAATAAATAATATTATATTTTTACATATTATTTTTTTAATTAATATTATTGTAAAATCCATTCAATATCAAACATATGAAAACCATAATTAATAACAATTCCTAATAAAGGATGATAAAAAAGACAAGGAATACTAATTAAAATAGCTATCGACATAAAAAATATTTGAAAAGAGCAAACAAGAAAAATTGATATTCCCACAGAATAAACAATATTACAATCATTATAATCTTCAATATCATCAAATCCCTTTTTTAAGCAATTAAATATCAAAATAGAAGGTCCTAAAACAATTAAACCTATTAAATAAAGAACAAACATTATAAATTTATATAAATGTAAACACCACCAATTTTGAAAACATTCATTTTCAGTAAATTGTAGACCAGCACAACCTCCTATTTCAAAATGATTTTCATCATATTTTCCTCTACATAACCAACACCATTGATATTTACATTCAGCACATGTCATATGGTTACATCCTCTATTTTTTTCAGTCCACATTTTACATTTAGGGCATTGTTTAATAATTTTATTTTTCTTCCATTTTTTGAAATCTTTATTTATTTGATCATCACATTTTTTTTTCCCATGCCAATCTTTTAAACATTTAAAACAAAAATTATGACCGTTATTACATGTAACATATTTCTCATTATTTTTTAATTCAGCATAACCATCACAATCTGCAACTGGGCAGAATTTTAAATTTGGGTTTTCTAAAACTTCTTCTTTTTTTTTAAATCTTTCGTATTTATTTGATAAATTTTCATCTAATTTTATTTTATCTTTTATAAATTCTTCTGTTAAAATAGTTGGACATTTGTTTTGCATACATGGAATTTTTAATATGTTATTTGAATTAATTTTTTCATGTAAATATTCTAGATAACATTCATTACAAAAATAATGATTGCATAATAATTTATTTTTTGTGATTTCATTTTCATTTAAAACTTCATCACATAAAATACAAGTAATTTCATCAATTTCATCAATTTCATCATTATAATCAATATCGTTATCAATATTATTATGATTTTGTTTTATATCATTTATTATATGATTATCTATTAAATTGTTATGATTTTTATCATTTGATTCACTACTTTTTGAAAAAGATTCATTATTTTCTTCTTTTATTGGATTTAAAGGAATTTTTTTTTCATCTTCTTCAATAATGTCATTATTTAAAGAATTACTTCTTCTATTTTTATTTTTAATTCTTAATGTTTTATCAATAATAAATTTATTATAAAGTTCATTAATTTCATGTTTTGGATTTTCAATATGTCTATTTTCTGGTTCTCCACAAATAACACAATTTGGTTTTTTATTTTTATAATAAGGTAAATAAAAATGTTGAATTAATCCATTAATTTCATTTAAATAATTCAAAGCTTCATCTAAATTATTTGGTTTTAAAAAGACATATAATTTTTTAATAGTTTTTAAATCAAAACCCATATTAATTAAATTTTCAATATCATCTTTATCATTATTTATATTTAAATAAGTATCTAAAACAGATATACTATTTTCATTAAATGAATCATTACTCACATTTGAATTTCTATTGTTATTTTTAATAATATCGTTCATAATTTATTTTTCAAATAAATTATAATTAATTAATAAATATTTTTATATTAAAATTATAATAATTTTAAATAAATTATAATAATTATAATATTTTAATTAATTATTATTTATTTTGATCATCAATTTTATTAAGTGTTTCTTTATAATCTTCTAAAAATAATTTATGTTCTTGATTTTCAGGTAAATCTAAAACATTTTCATTAGTATTATTATTTGATATATTTGGAATTGTATTACTATTAAAATTAGAAAGAAATGGATTATTTATGTTATTTTCTAATTGAAATTCGTTACTTAAATTCATATTATTAAAATTTGATTGATTTGAATTATAATTATTTTTATTTATTGAATTTTGTAAATATTTAATATTTTGATGTAATTCATTAATTTTAGTTTTTAATAAAGAAATTTTTTTTTTATATTCTTTTAATTTTTCATCTCTAATATCAATATTTTCTTCAAATAATTTTAATTTATTTAAATATTCATTTTGAGTTAATTCTGTTTTATTTTTAATTTCTTCATAATATTTTTCTAATTCATTTTTTTCAATAGAAACATTATTTAATTTTTGATTTAATTCATTTATTATTTGATGTGCTTCATTTAAATTTTTTTCATTTTCAATATTTTTACTTTCTTCTTGTTTTAAATTATTAACAAATAAATTATAAGAATTTTGAAAATCTTCTCTTAATTTTTCTAAATATTGTTCTTTATTATTAATAATAATTTGATTTTCTTCATTTTCATCTTGTAATTTTTTAATTTCTTTTTTTAAATAAAAATTTTCGTCATCGTATTTTCTAATTTTTTTTTCATATTCAGAAATTTGAGCTAAAAATTCTTCTTTATTAATTCCAAATTCTTTGTTATTATTTGTATTATTTAATAAATTATTTTGATTAATTTGAATATAATCATTTAATTGAGATGTTAATGAATTAATTGATTTTAAATAATTTGAAACTTCTTTTTGATGTAAATTATTCATTATTGAAATTTCATTTTCATTTTCTTCATTTAATGAATCGAGTTTATTTTTTAAAAATTTATTTTCAAATAAAATTTTTGTGTTTGAAATTTCAGATTCATTTAATAAATTTTGTAATTTATTTAATTCTAATTTGTATAAATTTTCAATACTTTTATTATTTTCATTTAAAGAATTTATTTTTTCATTTAAATCGTTTAAATCATTGAATGAATTTAATTTTTGATTTAATTCGATTATTTTATAATTTAAATTTTTATTTTCATTTTGATATTTTTCATTTTCATTTTGAAGAGAATCTAATTTAAAATTTAATTTTGTTATTAAAGAATTTAATTCATTTATTTTATTATTTTTTTGAAGTAATTGTTCTTCATATTTTAAAATTGAATTTTTTAATTCAGTATTTTCTTTAAAAAAATTATCAAAATTTATTTTTTCTTCTTCATTTGCTTTTTTATTTTTTTCTAAATCAATTTTTAATTGTGTTATTAATTCATTTTGTTTTTCTATTATTTCTTTATCATTATTTTCTTCTTCAATTACACAATTATCTTCATTATTAAATTCATTATTATTATTTTGATAATTTTCTTCATTGTATTCATCATTTTGTTCATCATTATTTTCTTTATTTTGTTCTTCTGATAAAAGTTCATTAATTCCTTCATCTAAAAATTTAATATTTTTTTCATTTAAATTTTCATTTGAATCTGAATTTTTAAATTCATTATTTTCTTCATTCATTTAAAAAATTATTAAAAATTAAAAAATAAAATTATTTTGAATTTTAAATAATTTAAATATTTAATAATAAAAAAAAAGATATTTTAAAAAAACTTCTCAAAAAAATTTTGAATAATTTTAAAATCTAATATTTTATTTTTAAAAATTATTATATATAATAACAATATTAATATGATTTTTATTTAATTAAATATAAGATATTTCTTATTCGCAGAAAACTTCGAATATCCTTTAATAACTTTTTCAATACTATCCAACAAATCTTTTTCAGTAATTGTTTTTCTTCTAGCTCTAATTGCAAACATTCCAGCTTCTATACAAACTGCTCTTATATCAGCTCCAGTATTATTATTAGTTAATCTAGCTAATAATTCAAATCTTACATCTTTTTCAACATTCATTGTTCTTGCTTGAATTTTAAATATTTGAACTCTTCCTTCTAAATCAGGCAAACTATATTCAATTTTTCTATCAATTCTTCCAGGTCTAATTAAAGCTGGGTCTAAAACATCAGGTCTATTAGTTGCCATTAATACTTTTATATTACCTCTACTTTCAAATCCATCTAATTGATTTATAATTTCTAACATAGTTCTTTGAACTTCAGTATCCCCTGAATCTGGGTCATCTGATCTCACACCCCCTATACTATCTATTTCATCAAAAAATATAATACTTGCCTTTTTAGTTCTGGCCATTTGAAATAGCTCTCTTACCAAACGTGCTCCTTCTCCTACATATTTTTGTACTAACTCACATCCTGAAATTCTTATAAAACATGCATCTGTTCGATTAGCAACTGCTCTTGCAGTTAATGTTTTTCCTGTTCCGGGGGGACCAAAAAGAAGAACCCCTTTAGGGGGGTCTATACCTAATTGTTCAAAAACTTGAGGGTTAAGTAAAGGGAGTTCTAATACCTCTCTTAATTGGTCTATTTGTTCTTTATATCCTCCTATATCATTATAAGTAACATCAGGTCTATCTTCTACTGTCATTAAAGAAACGGAGGGGTCTATTTTAGGAGGTAAGGGAAGACTAATTTTATATTTTTTTTTATCTACTCCTACTCTCATACCCTCTTCGACATCTGTTGGACTTAATTGTTCATTTAATTCTACGACATATTTTGCATTATGTCGGATATTTACTATATATCTAGAATGATCTGTATTTGGGTCTATTATTTTTGTTATACGACCTACCATTAAAGATTCTTGATTCATTGCTATTTTATCTCCTTCTATTATCCAATTTTGAGGAAGACTTAAACCTGTTTCACTTTCTCTTACCCCACATAATGTGTTTATTTCTTTTGTTAAATTTTTTGTATCTTCTTCTATTGTATGTATTTTTTCAGCATATGGACCTTTTCCATATTTTTTTAATATTTCAATATCTTCTTCATCTGCTCCGGTTGATTTTAATTTAGATTCTTTTTTATCATTTTCTTCTTTTTTTTCTGTTTTTTTATCAGACATTTTAAATATTAATATTTATATTTATATTATATTTAATTATATTCTCTAAATAATAAATGTGATTTTATTTATTTGAAAATATATATTAAGTATGTGAATAAATAAAAATATATATTAAAATATATTAATTATATATTTATATAATATATAATATATACTATTAAAAAATAAATTAATATTCTTCATTTACATCAAGCAAAGGAATTTCTTTATTATATCCATAAAAATGTATATCAACATTGTATTGTTCCATAATTTTCGAGGTAAATTTTAGATTATCTATTTCATATCCTCCAGGAATTCTCATTCTAGTAAATGAAATTCCTGCGGGAATAACAATTTTATTCCAAGAATTATCTTTATTTTTAAATACTTCCATACTAACACTTGAAATTAAATTACCTTGAATAAAAAATTGAATATGTATTTTTCTTGAAACACCATTATATTTATGATTTCTTATATATAAATATTCTAAAGTCATTGGAATATTAAAAATTACTTCAAAATAATCTGATTCAATTATTCCATAAGTTCCCTTTGGATAATCTTTATCAAAAAAAGATTGAGTATAGTCTTCTTTTGCATAAGTTAATATTACTTTTCCAATAAAATTTATTATTAATTTTGTATATTTATAATTTAAAACTTTTTCTTTATATAAATAAATATTTTTTTTTTTTGTTTGTTCATCATAAGATTCAAAAGTTAAAATAAAACCAATGTTTAAAGGACTTAATTGATTTTTGTTTTTTTTATAATTTTGAAAGTCATTTGAATATTCTAATGTTTTTAATAAAAGTTGTCGTTTTACATTGTAAATTGTTAAATTTTTATTATAATTAAATTCTGATTTATTTTTCGGTAAATTTAAAAAATTAATAAATATGTCATTATCTGTTAAATAATTTTTTTTTGGGTAATAATTATCTGTAAAAAAACAAATTGGTCCATCATTTAAAGAACATTTATGAAATTTTTTTTGTTTATAATATGAATCATAATTTTCTTCCTCAACAAAATCAATAAAAAAATTCTCTTTTAAATATAAATTTATAACAAATTTAAAAAATGAAAAAAATAAAATAAAAAATTTTTTCATATTAAAAATGTTAGATTAAAATTATTTATAATTTTAAAAAATAAAAAATAAAAATTAATTTAAATTTAAATATGAAATTAACCCTTTTTACTTATTATTATAATAATAATATAAATATATTTTTTATAATAATTAATATATATTTAACTAGCGCTTAATATTATTTATAAATAAAAAATATCATAATGAGTTCTTCAAATAGTAATCCAAATCAAATGGATGTTGAATCAGAATCATCATCCTATCATTTAAAATATTCTTATACAAAATTAAATCAAATGACCGAACAAAATGAATATAATTTTTACGGAGTAATATACGATGCCTCTTTTCCAATACAAGAAGATAGTTCATCTTTCATAAAAGACGAGCAAGAATTCCCTTTATATTCCTGCTCAATAAAATTAATAGATAGCACAATTAATTGCATAACAAATCCACACGATTTAAACGAAAATATAATAACATTAATAATAAAATCCAGTGAAAAAGAAAGTATGCCTTACATTCATAATATAGGAGATATAATAAGAATTCATAGAGGAACTTTTACCCAAAAAAACAATAAAAAAACAGTCTATGCAAGAATTTTAAAAGGAAATTCATATAAATCTTCTTGGTGCCTTTTTTCGGGAGGAAGTGATTTTTTTTCTAGGGAAATGAATCCTTATTCATGTAGTCACCAACATTTTACTTTTGAACAACAAGATAGACAAATAATAAATACAATGAGAGATTGGGTAAGAAGTTATTTTAATCAAGAAGGAAGTTTATTTTATTCTCAAGAAAATCAATTAAACAATAGAATTAATGCAGGAAGTGATTATGATGCCTTAGTTCAAGTCGTTCATAAAGTAGAACTAAGTGATCAAATTGTTTTTTTCGTTCAAGATGAAACGGATGGATGTGAATTGCATACATTTAAATATTTTAATTTCATAGAAGTTAATGATATTATAAGAATAAGAAGCTATAAAGTTTTTGATAAAAATGTTATATTACTTAATTCTTTCAGTAATATTTTAAAAATCCCTCAAAATAGTAAATATTACAAAGTTTTCATCAACAAACTTGCCGAAAAATTAAAAAGTTTAGGAAATAAAGATATGCCCCTATTCTCAATCACACCTGATAAAACGCCTGTTAGTCCTTTGCAATATGGAGACGATAGTAAAAAACATTGTGTATGCAAAATAGTATTAAAACCTAATGAAATATATGAAAAGAAACACACAGATGAAATAAATCCTAATTCAAAAAAATTTTTAATGGATTTAAATATTATGGAAATATACCCTAAACCTTTATATAATTGTGTTAATGTTTTATGTGAAAAATGTAAGAATTCTTTTTCTATTACGGAGGTTGAAATGAAAAAAGAAAAAATAGATTGCCCTAAATGTAAAACATTAACAAAAGGAAATATGCATTATAATGCAACATTACAATGTTGTGAAAATTATTATAGTAATAAATTATTAACTTTATATTTAAGTACTTATGATGGAGAAGGAGATAGATTTTTTGGAATGACTGTAGCTGATAGTTATAGAGATGCAAATGAATTTAAAAAATTAAATAAAATTTATAAATCTTTGTGTGAACCTGGAAATTTTGTTACTGTTCTAGTTGAACAATATCCTGGAGGAGTTCTTAGAATAATTGGAAGATATGAGAATTTTATTCAAAGTTAAATTTATATATAATAATATTATTTTATTAATAATTAAAGATTATGAAATTATAAAATTATATTAATAATTATTATTGTTTATTTTTATATTTAAAATCAAAAAAAAAATAAATTCAATAAAATTAAATTTAAAAATATTTAAATTTTATTTAAAAAATTAAATATATTTTTTTAATATAAAAATATTTAAAATTTAATTTAATAATTATTTAATATAATAATAAAAAATTACAAAACAAAAAAAAAACATAATAAAATATTTTTTATATATTAAATAATAATATTATATTATGGGTATATGTGGTATGAAAAGAGAAGCAAAAAATATAACAGTTATTAATGCAACTCAAACACATCAAGAGCCATTACATGTAAATAACACTCATAACTTAAATAATTTCAATATTAGTAGTAAATCTTTAAATGACAAACCAGAAAAAGAATTTCCCGATTTTGAAGAATTAAACAATGGAAAATTTATAGGCTATGGAATAAAACAAATTCCTTCATATAAATGTTTAATTCCCTATGATAAATTATATGAATTAAGAGAAGAATTTTGGAAAGAAAAAATAAGTAAAAATAAAAGATGGAAAGCTATTAGAGAAATATGTGAAAGTGACCCTGATTCTGCTGTGCAATTGATGGAAATAGCGGGATTTTATTGTATAGATAATATAAGAACTATATATGAAATAGAAAATCCAAAAAATTCATATAAAATTCCTAATTTTTGTATTAATGATCCTGTTTTTGAAAGAAATTATGATATATATGAAGAAAAAAAAAATACAATTGAAAACATTCCAATTATAATTTTTTGCTTTATAACAAATGACATAAAAGAAATTAAATTAAATGTTTTTAATAAAAGTTCAGGAAAAGAAATAAAAGAATTATTATCAAAAGAATTAAATAAACCTTTAGAAAATTATAAATTTCGTCTTTTTTTTTCTGGGCAAGAAATTTTTGATGATCATTTATTATATTATCATAATATAGAAAATAAAAATAAAATTCAGGTAAATTATAATGAAATTTAATATGTAAAATTTATAAATAATAATATAATATTTATAAATAATAAATATTTATTTTTATTAAATAATAATATAATAATTAATAATATATTTTTCAAATTTATTTTTTATGTCAGAAACAAAAAAATTTGAAGACCTATTTTTATCTTCGAATTTTGAAGAAACATTATCAATTAAAAAATTAAAAATTTTAATAATAAGTGACATAAATTCTAATTTTATGTATCTACAAAAATTAAAAGAATGGCAATTAAATAATAATATTTATTTTGATTATATTTTTTTCGCCGGAAATTTTTTAAAACACACAAATTTCGCAAATAAAACCGAAGAAAAAGAAAATATCGCAATTCAAGAAGCAGAAATGAGTACATTATTAACATTTTTAGAAAATATTAATTTAAATATTTTTTATATCGGAGGTTTAAATGACCCTAAAAATTTATTTATGAAAAATCCACCAACTCTAACAATAAAAAGTATTAATATTCATAAACAATGTGTAAAAATATTAGATGATCTATATTTAATTGGTTTAGGAGGAATGATCCCTCAATTTATAAATAAAAACATTGAAAATAATAAAAATACTTTTATAAAACCTTTTAAAAAATATAATTTTGAAAATATATATAAAGAAGGGTTTAATTATTATGACCCAGATTCAAAATATTATGGAAGTGATAAAAAATTTGGAAAAGATTTAGATGAAGTTTTTATGACATTAAATAATAATATTTTTGAATATAATACAAGTAAAAATATAAAATTTATTTTATTAACAAATTTTGGACCTTTTAGTTCTCCATCAACTTTTTATAATAATTTAAATGAAAATTCAATGATTTATGGAGGAAGTAAAAAATTAGAAAATTGTATTAAAAAATATCAAAATATTCTTGTTAATATTCATGGTAGTAATTCATTAAGCAAAGGAATTTTTATTTTAGAAAAAAGTTTTGTTGTTAATCCTGGAAATTTAGATTTAGGCGATTTTGTTATTATTGATCTAGAAAGAGATATGAAAAATGAAGGTGAATGGAAAGTAAAAAATATTCAAATGAAAAATTTATTTAATTAAAATATAAATTATTAATTATAGCTTATATAAATAATATTTTTTTTTATATAAATTTTCAAATTTGAATATAAATTTTTAATATTCAAATTATCACATATAAATTTATATAAAAAAATAATAATTTTTTATTTATTTTTTATTTATATTTTTATAAATTTTCCACCATTTTTTTCAATCATTGATACTAAATATTGTAATTTAGGAACATTTCCTATTTTTAATTTAGACCAAATTAATTTATTATTATAAAATATTTCAAATGCTCCTGTATTACTAATATTATTTCTTAAAATATTTCCTATAAAATAACCACCTATAATAACTTTCCATTTATTTTCTATAAACCAATCAATAAAATCTAATGGAATAATAGTAAAATATTTTTTTATTAAATCAGGTTGAAAAATTAATATTATTATAAATATTTGAAAAAATGTTACACAATAAGATAAACTTTTTCTATAAAAATTTAAAGGATATTCTTCTCCTTCAACGAAAACATTTTGATAATTTGATTCTAAAATTTGTTTTATTTCGTTGAAGTAATTTCTATAAGATCAAGATTGACAATATTGAATTTTTAAATATATATCATTATTTTTTATTATTTCATCATTAAAATATTCTTGATTATTATAAAAATTTTTATAATTATTATTATTTGAATTAATTTTTGAATTTTTGTGATTATCGTATGTTATTTTAATTTCTTCGTTATTTTCAGATATTTTCATTGAAGGTTTTTGTTTATAATTATTATTATAATTATTATTATTATTAGATGTAAAAAAAGGAGGAACTTGTTGATAATTATTATTATTTTGAGATTTATTTTCAAAATTTGAAGAAATTTTTATAATAAAATCTAATATAAATGCAGCCAACAAAATTGTTATTGAATTAATCTGCATTTATAAGTATTTTAATTTTATTTATAAATAAATAAAAAAAAATTTATTTTATATTTAAATAAATAATATTAAAAAATAAAATGAAATTTGTGAATAAAAAAAATTATTAAAAATTATTATTATTATATTATTATAATATAACTATTTTATTGATTTAACTTATTTATTTTTTCTTTTATTTTTATTATTATTTAATATGATTCGAATTTAAAATTTAACATCATCAGTTCCAACTTGCATTTCTAAATCACTAATTCTTCTTTGTAAAGCAATTAATTGATTTTGTAGAGCTGTTTTTTCAGCTTTTAAAGAAGTAATTTGTTGTTGTAATCTACTATTTTCACTAGTTTGATGGGAAAAATGTCTTTTCATTTCATCTTCAACTTTATTTAATTCTTGTAATAAAGTATTTTTAACTTCATGTGTTTTCATTTTTAAAATTTCTTGTAAAGTATCTTTTTCATTTTTTAAACTTACAACATCTTTTTTATGAGTATTCATTTCATCAGCGACTAATTGAATTTGTTCTTCAAGAGAAGCTAATTTTCCTTTTAATGTAGCTGCATTTGATGAATTTGTTGCTCCAAAATTATTTCCAGTTTGAGTTAAATTACCTAAATTACTACCACCAAATTCACCTGGATTTGTTTGATTTGTTCTTCTCATTTGACTTTGACTTTGATTGAATCTACTTTGACTAGCATTCATTTTTTTAATTAATAAGTTATAATAATTAATAAATAAATTATGTTTTTAAATTAATTTATTATTTTTTTTATTTATTTTTTAAACATTTTTTAATAATTTTCTTTATTTAATGGAAAATAATATTTTAACTTTTAGATGCTCTAAATGTATTAGTATACCTATGATGAGAATTATGTATCAAAAAGGAAAGGTATATATTGAATATAGATGTGAAAATGATCATTATGATTATGAAGAAATTAAAAGTTTTTATAAAAGAAATTTAAATAATAATTATGAAGGAAAATTTTATTGTTTTGAATGTAAAAAATTTTTAGATGAAAATGTTATTTCAAAACATAATGAAAAACATAAATTATTTCATTATGATAATATTGATGGAAATTGTACAATAAATTATGAAAATAATGTTAATAATTATTGTAATAATTGTAAAAAGAATATTTGTTCTTTATGTCAATATTCACATGAAGAACATGAATTAAAAAATTTAAAAAAAATGTTAATTTCTAATAAAAAATTAAATGAATATAAAAATAATATTAAAAAAACTGAAGAATATTTAAAAATATTTAATAATAAAGGAAAAAAAATATTAAATGATTTAAATAATTATATTCAATTATTAAATAATTCTTTTGAAAAATTTCAAGAATTAAATGAAATTGAATTAGAAATTACAAAAAATTTAATAAATAAATATGAAAATATGATTAAAAACAACAAAATTAATTATGAATCAATTAAAAATATAGAAAATATTATAAATTTTAAAGAAATAAAATTTGACATAGACGAAAATTTTAATTTATTAACAATTATCCAAAAATTTTATACACTAATAAATAATGATTATAATTCAATTTTAAACATATCAAAAAATTTAATAAATACCAAAAATCAAATCACAGAAAAAGACAAAAAATTTTTAATGAGTCTTCCACCTTTACCAAACAATGAAAATTTAAAATATATAGAAGAATATAATTCAGATAGAGAAGAAATGTATTATGGAGAGATCAACCCCGAAACAAAAAAAAGAAATGGTAGAGGACTAGTTCTATATAAAAACGGAAATAAAAGTATAGGATATTGGAAAGAAGATAAAAAAACAGGATATGGTATATTTTATTACCTATTAGGTGATTGTTATGAGGGTAATTATGTAGATGATATAGAAAATGGGTTTGGAAAGATCACATATAAAGATGGTGAAGAATTTATAGGTATATCTAAAGATGATAAAATACATGGATATGGAATAAGAAAATATATAAATGGAGAGAAATATATGGGTAGTTTTGAAGATAAAAATTATAATGGATTTGGTATAAAATATGGATTCAATGGAGATAAATATTATGGTTTTTGGAAAAATAATGTTAAAGATGGGTTTGGAATAAAAGAATTTGGTTATGGAGGAAGTTTAATAGGAAAATGGGAAAATGATAAGATTAATTTTGGAACATATATTCAAAGAGATAATTGGATATATCAAGGAGATTTAATAAATATAAATAAAAATGGATATGGAATATTATTTAACTCTCAAGGGGTATTAAAATATGAAGGAGGGTGGAAAAATAATAATTTTGAAGGATTTGGTATACAATATGATGATTTTGGGCATTTGTTTTATAAAGGAGAATATAAAAATAATAGAGCTGAAGGATTTGGAACATGTTATTTAGATAATGGATGGAAATATTACATAGGGTTTTTAAAAAATCATAAAAGAAATGGATTTGGTATTTATTATCAAAAAAATGGAGATAAATTAATTGGATATTGGATAAATGATCAAAGAAATGGATATGGAATAAGAAAAAATATTGATGGAGATGTTTATAAAGGTTATTTAGTTAATGAAAAATATGAAGGTTTTACGTTATATTATTTTAATAATGGAAATAAATATATAGGAGAAACATATAGAGATAAAAAACAAGGATATGGAATATATTATAATAAATATAATATTAAAGAAGGTGTTTGGGATAATGATCTATTTATATAAATGAAATAATATTTATAATTATTATTTTCAAAAATATTTTAATTAATTAATTTATTGATAATTAATTTTAATAATAATTATTATATAATAAATATTTTATAGAAATAAAAATTAATAAATTAAATCTATTTTTATTATTAAATAAAAATTAAAAAATTTGTAATAATTAATGTAAAAAATATATTAAAAAAAATAATATAAGTTAAAATATTATAATAAAGAATATTATATTTTATTTTTATCATATAATTAATATTTTTATTATTAAATCAGTGTTAGCTAAAAATATTTAATTTTAAATATTATGTCTGATAGAAAAGATAAAAGAACCTTATCAACAAAACAAAATTTAACTAAACCAAAAAATCTTTTACCGCAGGAAAAAGAAAAAGAATTTAAAGAAATTAAAATTCCTACTCTGAAAAGAACAAGTGTTTCAGTAACTAATGTTGATACCTTTTTAAGTAAAGTTATAGGAAATTATGATATGCCAAAAGTTAAAAAAGCACCTATAAGAAGACATTCTTTACAAATGCCAGAAATTGCAGAAATATTATTTAATAATCCTTTATCATTAAATACATTAAAAAAAGATTATGATGAATATAAATTAGGAGATTGTTCAAAACAAGCATTTAGTAATATTAAATCATATGCTTCAAATTCATATAAAGGTTTATATAAAAAAAATAATGATAATAGTATTAGTGTGAATATAAATATAAAAAAACCTGATAATTTAGATATAACAAATTTCCCTCAAATTTCATATTTTGGAATTTTCGATAGTCATCAAGGAAATAATTTCTCAAATTTTTTAAAAGAAAATTTTTTAACGATTTTATTAAATAATAAAAATTTTCCAAAAGACATAAGAACAAGTATTTTATCATCATTAAACTCCGTAGAAAAGAAATTTAATAAAAAATATAACAGTGATTTGGATAATATAGGAGATGAAAGTGGGTCATGTTTATTAATAATATTAATAATAAATAATGATATGTATATAGTAAATGTAGGTGATTGTAGAGCAATAATATCAATGAATAATGGTTCAAAAATAAAACCATTATCAATAGACCATAAACCAAACAATCCAAAAGAATATAAACGAATAATAGAAAATAATGGACATGTCTATTATGATGATGATGAATATACTTTTAAAGAAAGAAACTTAAATAATATAAAAATTATAAAAAAATTCGAAGATTTTGGTAAATATGAAATTAAACAAGATTTTCCTATTTTTAGAACATTTCCTTTTCATTTATCTTATACTAGAAGTTTAGGAGATATTACTTATAAAAGAGAAGAATTAGGAGGAATAGAAGGTATGATCATAAGTGACCCTGAAATATTTACTTTAGATTTAACGGAAAAAGAAATAGATTTTATTGTAATGGGTAGTAATGGATTATTTGAAATTTTAAGTAATAAAGATGTTATTGAAGGTTGTTGGTTTATTATAAAAAATATGAGAAAAGAAAGAAAAAATAATATTCATTTATTATCAAGTGATATATGTAATTTTCTAATAAAATATGCAATTGAAAAAGGAGCAGAAGATAATATTTCATGTATATTTATTGGATTAAATGGGTTAGATAAATATTTAATTAATAAACATAATAAAGAAAAGGAAGGTCATAATGTTAAAGGAAGTGAAATGGAATTAAAAGTTAAAGGAAAGTAATAAAATATTTTATAAAATTAAAATATAACTTAGTTATTTTGTAAAATTATAATAAATAAATATTATAATTATTTTTTATTTTAATATTTAGATTTTGTAAATATTTTTTATTTTGAAAAATTAAATATTATATAAATATTTTAATAAATTATTTATATAATAACTTAATAAATATTTAAAAAAAGTAATTTAAATAATATAAAAATTAAATATATTTAAATATCTTTTTTAACATATTTTTTATAATAAAATAAATTTAATTTTTAATTAAAAGAGAATGGATAATGATCATATTTTAACAATTTATATAAACAAAAATGAATTAGAACAAGAAAATATTGATGAAAAAAATATTAAAATTAAAATAAATGATTCACAAAAAGAAGATAATAATAGCTTGATAAAAATTCAAAATAATAAAAGTTTGATTATTGCAATAGAAGATTTAAAAAAAAGATTAAATAATTTCAAAAAAGAAGAAAAAAAAATGAAAAAAACAGTAACCTTTTTTGAGCAAGAAAATGCTGATATTGAAGATGAAAAAAATAAAAAATTATCATTAAAAAAAACTAAAACAAAAAATGAGATAAATAAAAATAATAATGATAATAAAAATAATGCTGATAATTTTTTTTATAAAAATTCCTTTAAACGTATTTATTCTTCTAAATTTGAGACTGAAAATAAATTTAATAGATTAAATTTGAAGATCAACACCAAACAATCACAAACACAACAAAAAAAAAAAGTCTTTAATTTTGATGCAAAATTTTTATCTTTAAATTCTCAAAACAAAAAAGATGATGCAAAATTTAATAATAATTTAATAGAAAATTTTACGAATGACAAAATAGATCAAAAATCAAATTTATTTAAATATATTTTTTTTGGTGAATCAAAATGTGGAAAAACTATGCTAATTACTAATTTTATTCACTATATAAAAAATATAACTTATTATAGTGAAAAAAGATATAGATTAAGTTTAGCTGAATTAGAAAACATAAAAGAATATAGAATTAAATCAAATAGAGTCAATTTTCCTCCAGTAATTTTAATAGATACACCTCCTTTAGATAAAATAAAAGATAATAAAAATATAATAGATAAAATTAATAATTATAAAGATTTGAATGGTATAATTTTCGTATTAAAAAATTCTGATATAAAATTACATGATAATGCCAAATATTATAAAAATATTTTTGAAAAAATCTCTCAAAATTTAGGAAATAAAGTATATATAATGGGAACTTTTTTTGATGCACAGAAAAACTTAGAATATTTACGAGATGAAGAAATTTTTCAAAATATTGAGATAAGTGATATTTTTTATTTCAATAATAGTTGTTTATTTAAAATTGATAAAAATTCAAAAGAAAATTGGAGAAGAAATTATAGAAATTTTAATGATTTTTTTAATTCAAATGAAGAAGAAGAAGAAGAAAATAATAACTTTTTTTTCGGTAAAAGCAATAAAACAACAAATATACTTGAAAATAAAAATCAAAATAAAAATAATATTAATATATTAAGCTCAATAAAAGATGACGAAGAAGAATATGATGATTAATATGATAAAAATTTCAAATTTATGATTTAATTTTTATTTTTAATATTAATATTAAATAAATAAAATTTAATTATTAATTATAAAATAGATTAAAATTAATTAAAATGTCCAAAAATAATTATGAAATATATTTTGATAATACATTATTATTTAAATTAGATTTAGAACCAACAACATCTTTAGATAATATTAGAAAATTAATTTTTCAAAAATATCAAAAGAATTTTTATTTTTTAACTAAAGATTCTTTTGTTCGAAAAAAAATGGAGAAAAAAATTATGCTAAATAAATTATGTCAAAAAAATAATATTATAAAAATATCTAAAAATATTAATTTTAATATTTTTGTTGATAATGAAAATAAAAAATATAAATATTCAACAGATCCAAGTTTAAAATTAAATGAATTAAAAAATATTTTAAAAAAAAAAATTCCAGAATTTTATTATATAAATAAAAATAATGAGAATTCTTTGGTTGAATCATATGAAGAAATGGATTTGCAAATTCTTGATATTATTTCTAATAACGATAATGATATTCATATAACAACAAATAAAAAATCAAATCAAAATCAAATAGGAAAAAGTCTTATCAATACAGATAAAAAAACAGACATTTTTGAAAATAAAAAATATATAAAAATTTTATTAAATGAAAAATTTTTAGATATTCTTGAAATTGATATGAATTTAAAATTAAGTAATTTGAGACTTATTATTGAAAAAAAAAATTATTCAACATTAAAATTTGTTTTTTTAAATAAAAATAAACAAAGAATTAAACAAAGTGATGAGTCAATTTTTTCTGTTTCTGATTCAGAATTTGAACAAAAAATATTTTTAAAATCTGTTTTAATTTTAAAAGATTTTCAAAATGATTTAATATTAAATTTTATAGATGAAAATAAAAATCAAAAAATAAAATATTTATCAACTAATTTACTTTCAGAATTAAGAAATAATTTTAATAATATATTTACAATTTATGATCGATTTATTTTAAAAGAAAATAATGAAATTATAAACATATTTAACGAAAATTCAATTAAAATTTTTCAAGCTACTTATAATAAAAATAATTTAAATATAATAAATATAAATAAAAAAAATAATAATTTTAAAGATGTAGAAATTTATTTAAATGCTCAAAAAATATTTAATAAAAAAATTAATGTTACATTAAAATTAAATGTAATTAGAGAAATAATTAATCTTTATAATACAGAATATGTTGATTTTAATTTTTTAGATAAAAATGATAATGATATCTTAAAAACTGATGAAATAAAATATACCATAAAAGATATATTAAAAGATAATAAACTTAATTTAGTAAACAATCAAAATGAAATAGATAATAGTAATATTATGGATATTTCTACGATTTCAATTTCAACAGAAATTTTACCACCTCCTCCCATTCCAATGCCTATCAAAGGAAGTAAATTTTTAAAGAAAGAAAATAATTTAGATATTTATTTATATCCAACAATAGATATAACAAAAGAAAATTTCAGTAAAATTTATACAATTTTAATGTTAGGTGAAACTGGAAGTGGAAAAACAGCCCTTTTAAATTGTTTAACAAATTATTTAATGAACATTGATTATTCAAATGATTATAGATATAAATTAATTGTTGAAGATTCAAGTTTAATCACACCTGAAAAATCAACTACAAAAACTTTAAATACTTATAACATAATATTTAACAACATTTTATTTAAAGTAATTGATACCCCTGGATATGGTGACACAAGTGGGCCAGAAAAAGATAAAGAAACAACAAATTCTATAAAGTATTTATTTGAAAATGAATTAGATGGTTTAAATTTAATTGGATTTGTAGCAAAATCTTCGGAAAATAAATTAACTGATAGGCAACAATTTATTATTGATAATATTTTAGATTTATTTGGCAATGACGTTGTTTCAAATATCTTAGTTTTAATGACTTTTTATGATGGAAGCGAACCACAAATGGCGAAAGTTTTACCAAAAAATGAAATATTTAAAGATAAAATTATTCCAAATTGTGGAAAATTTTGGTATTTAACATTTAATAATTCCTCAATGTATAATAAAAATGAATCAGATTTTTTTTTAAAAAATTATTTTGAAATAAGTAGAAATAGCTTTGGAAAATTTCTTGAAAAATTATATTCAATAACACCAGTTAGTACATTAGCTAGTAAAAAAGTATTAGAAAAAAGATTAATATTAGAATTTAAATTAAATAAATTAAATGACGAAAAAGAAAAATACAAAGAATTACTTTATAATAAAGAAAATCAAATTAAAAATATTGAAGAACAACAAAAAATGTATGATTCAAGTAAAAAAAAAATATTCGAATTTTATAATGAAAAAATTATAAAAGAAAAAATAACTAATAATTCTTATAATATTTTATGTAAAAATTGTTATAAAGTTTGTAAAGAAAATGTTATTATTAAAAATAAAATTGATATTAATATGAATAATCTTGGATTATGTAAAATATGTAATTGCAGTTATAAAAAACATGAATATGTTGATTATATTATAAAAAAAATAGAAAAACAAAAAGAAGAAATTGATGTTGATAAAATAAGAGAAAATATGCAACTTAGTAATGAAAAAATGAATAATTCTCTAATATTAAAATCATTTTTTGAAAAAGAAATTTTTAAATTAAGAAAAGATTTTTTAAGAATCATATTAGATATTAAAAATATAATTGATGAAATTAATAGTACAGCTTTAAATATAGATAATTTTGAAACCAAAGAAAATTATTTAAAAAGTTTAAAAAAGAAAAATCAATCAAATTATCAAGAATTATATGAAATTAATCAAATTTTGAAATATATAAAAGATGAAAAAATAAAAAATATTGATGATTTTTTAAGAATGAAATAATATTAATTATAAATTAATAATAATTATTATAATTTAAATTAAAATATAAATTATTTTTAATAAAAATTAATTTTAAATATTTAATATTTAAAATAATTTAAATTAAAAATTTAAAATTATTTTTAATTTTATTTGATTGGGGATTGGGGATTGGGGATTGGGGATTGGGGATTGGGGATTGGG